>JAEIGA010000757.1_pt1 | contig 48113 bp, 46 predicted proteins | sample 9270691 | NCBI WGS metagenome assembly JAEIGA01 (sample SAMN17057246, study PRJNA624740) | gut metagenome | biome: biome; isolation source: fecal sample | host: Bos grunniens | place: China: Xizang | collected 2019
ATCAATATGATTTAATGAACAATAACAACCATTAATAGATATTTCCTTTTCAATCATTTTTATTAATTCATCTTTTGTTTCTGGAAATAATGTAAGCTCAGTACCCTTTTTTAATTTACTTTTATTAATTTTAAGTTTCTCTGCTATGTATTTATTAATTCGTTTCATAGTTTATAGTTTTATTGAAAAAATTTTAATCGTAGTTCTTTAGGCCAATATTTCCCATTATTTGAAATACCTGCTCCAGCAAATATTAAAGCATAATCCTGTAAATTACTAATGTCCCATCCAGATATATCTTGATTAAATTTACTTAGAGCAAATGTTTTATACATTTTCGTTATATTTGATACATCCCATTTACAAATACTATCACTATTAAAATTAGAATCGTAAAACATACCATTAATACAGTCTACATTTGACATATCCCATCCACTTAAATCATAATTATATTCACTATTAGGGTCAAACTGAATACCTGAAAACATCCATGCCATATTTTTACATTTACTAACGTTCCACCCTGATAAATCAGTATTTTTAAATGTTATATTACATTCACCAAACATATAACTCATATCTTCAACATTTGATACATCCCATTCTGATATATCGCCATCGAAATTTTTAAGAGTTTTATTATCATTGAATAACATTTGGAAATTAGTCATTTTACTAACATCAATATGATTTAATGAACATTCAAAACCATTTTCTTTAATTTCTTTAGTCATTAATTTAATTAATTGCTTTTTAGTTTTAGGACGATAAACTATAGGAGTTTTAGTATTACTAATTTTAAGTTTTTCATTTATATATGAATTAATATGTTTCATTTAAACTTTAATGGTATGTATTTTTATATCGCAAGTTTTTTCTAATTCTTTTGCTGTTTTTAAATTACCTTCATCATCATCAAAAAATACAAATGTTTCATATCCTAATTTAGATAGCATTTTAATTATTTGTGATTTCTTTTCTTGAACTGTACCACTTAAATGTAATTTAGGATCATTAACAGCAAATATTAATGATGGCTTTATATCTATTCCATTCTTTAAAAAGAAGTTTCGTATCATTGAAGTATCACTGCGAGCAGTGATTATACTTATATGTGTTCCTTTATTATATTCTCTTTTAAGAGTATTCCAATAAGGCGTAAACACTTCCTTAGATAATATGTTAGGGTCTTCAAATTCACTAAAATCAAATTCTTCACCTGGTCTTAATTTATAAGTATTAAACTCTTTATTAGGGATTGTTTTAATATGTTTACCGTTTTTATTAATTAAGATATTTGCAGATGTGTGTATAAGAGTATCATCTACATCAAATATTAATAATTTATTTGATTTAGTACCACCAACTGTGAATTCAGATTTAGATTTTATATAATCTTTTAATGATTTCATTTTTTCTTTGTTGGTCTATATTTATCTTCTATAATACTATTCCAAAACATATTTTTAGTATTACACTTAGGATTTATCTCCCAATTAGATATATCTTGATTAAATACAGATTTACTAAACATACATTCCATATTTACAACATTAGAAACATCCCAACCAGATATATCTTGGTCAAAATAAGAATTCCAAAACATACCATTCATATTTTCGACGTTTGATACATCCCAATCACAAATAGAATCATTATTAAAATGTGCGCTTTCAAACATATCTCTCATATTTTCGACGTTTGATACATCCCATTTAGATAAATCCCCGTCAAAAGAAGAACCTTTAAACATTTCTAACATATTTGTAACATTTGAAACATCCCATTCAGATATATCTCCATTAAAATGCCCTATACTATGAGTCCATGAAAATAAATCAGACATATCAGTTATTTCACTAACATCAATATGATTTAGTGAGCATTTTGGACCTTTGTTATCTATTTCTTCATAAAGTATTTTAAATAGTTCGTTTTTAGTTTTTGGAAATAATGTACATTCAGTATTACTTCTAAATTTATTCTTACTAATTTTAAGTTTTTCTGATATATTAGTTTCGTTTTTTATCTTCGATAAAATATAATTGTTTAATTGTTTCATAAAAATTAAATACTGTTTTTTTGATAGTCTTATATAAAAATAAAAAGGAGTTATTTTAAAATAACCCCTTATTATATTTATTCTGGTTTTACATCACCTAACATTTCACTATCGAAATCACCACCTCCATCATCTTCAGAACCACTATCATCTCCACCACCAGAATCACCACTATCATCTCCACCTCCGCCTAAAAGGTCATCTGCTGAATCTCCACCACCTTCTTCATCACCACCTTCTTCATCTTCTTCTCCTCCGTCTTTATCTGCTTTTAATTTTTCTTCAAATTTATATTTTTCATTTAATTCAAGATCTGCATCAGACATTTTAAGATATTTCATTATTAAGAATTTTAATGAGAAGAATGGTACTTCATTACCTTCAGCATCAGTAGATACTAATGATTGTGACATATTACTTATAAATTCAATACGTTTAGCATCTACTTCTATACCTGCCATTTCTTCAAAGTAGTTATATGAATTAAATTTTAATGATATAGCGTCAAGAAGGCGTTTATCATTTTTAATTTCAGGTAATGCTAATGCTATACTAATACGTAATGGTTTTAATAATATATTAGCGAAATTGTTTCTAACACGAGTAACAAAACGTGAGAAGTTAATTTCATCTCTTAATTGTTGTGTTGCATCATTACCGAACCAAGTTGTTTGTGCTTCTTTATCAAATCTATTTTCAGGTATTTTAGAACTTTTATATAGTTTAGATAAAAAGTATCTTAATTGATCAGAATCATTTAATGTTGGACCGCCATCTGCTAATGTTTCAATAGTTGGTGAACCAGATTCATTTTCAGGCATCCAATATTCTTTATTAAATGGTAAATTCATTCTACCATTAACATTCAATTCACCAGTTTCAGCATTAAATGATATATCTTCTTTATATCTGTTCATTGCTGCCATTAGCGTTTGCGTACCTTTTGCTTTATTCATACCAGCAACAGGTATTGTAAACATTGTTTTAAATGATGATTGTGTTACTGTCCAAATAATTTGTGCTTGTTCAATAATTCTATATATATTAAAAGCACGCATTAAACGTTCAACATATGAAGTTCTTTCTATAACACCAGAATCTTCATAACAAACATATATAATTTGTGCATCAACAAATTTACGTTCTTGATTTTTTACATCTTTGTATTGATACCAATATAAAATACCATCTTCATATTTTTTTGTTAATGTAGCAGGGTCTAATTCAACAATACCAACTATACTTCTAGGAGTTTCAATATTATCATAGATAATTTCAAATGCTAAACATCCATCAATTAAATATCTTTTATATAAATCCCATGCTTTTAACTTCCATTCTAATAATAGATATAATTGTGTGAAGTTAGTCTGCATACAATTTCTAATTTTTTCAGCATTTTCTTCATTTAACATTTGAATAATAGCAGTATCAATAAATGGTTTACAGATATAAGAATCTTCAGGATCATATACAATACTTTCATTACACATTATATCTAATATATCTTCTATCTCTGGTTGTTGTGCAATTTTACGTAATACTAATCGTTTTTGATTTACTGTTTTTTCAGCGTATGTTTTTTCTGTTTCAGATTTTACTCTGAACATATCATTAGTATTACTATATAAGTTAGCTATATTAGCATATTCTTTTGGTATTAAATCTTTATTAGCTGGTATTGCGTGCATATTCTTATATACATCTTTAGAATATGACATACCATAATGAGATATTTTATCTAGAATTTCTGCAACATAACTTGGTTTCTTATATTTGGAATCAGACATATTTTGTTGTACTGCTTCATAAATTGTTTGTTCGTTTTCAAGCACATTTGATAAATTTCCTAATATCATATAAGTTAATTCATTATATTATTTTATTATCTATTTAAAAATAAAACTTTTAAATTTTAAAAATTAGTTCTATATTAAAATAGAAATTTACGCTAACATATTTTATGATACTAGATAGAACTTTTAATCAAAAGAATCAACAACTTACTATTACTTATATAGATAAATCTGGTAATAGGCAATATTATCAAAAATATTTACATCACATTAAAACTTATGAATATAATGATAAAGGTGAATATGTAACTTGGGATGGTAAAAAATGTGATAAAGTATTTAAGTTATCATCAACATATAAGCCTAATGAATTTGATATATTAGAGTTTATGTATGAATTACCTGATGATTTAAAACGTGTAATGTCATCACCTTATAGTCCAAAATTATATACATTCGATATTGAGACAGAAGTTTCTAATGAATTTCCAGAACCTACTATAGCAGCTCAAAAAGTTACAGCCATAGCATTAGTTGGTCCAGATTTAAGTTGTATTGTATTTGGATTACATTCTTTATCTGAAGAATCAAAAAATGTATTTAAAGAACGATATTTAGATTTTATTAGAAATAATGAATTTGCTTCTCGATTATTAAAATCTAAATTCAATAATAAAGAACCAAAAGTATTATATCAATATTTTGCATCAGAAGAAGATTTGCTAAAACATTGGTATAATATTATATTACCAAAAATACCAGCTATAGCAGGTTGGAATTCATATCGATTCGACTTTATGTATCTTAATAATAGATATGCGAATTTATTTGGTAAAGGAGAATTAATGAACGCATTACGTAAAATATCTCCAACAGGTGAAACACGAACAATAAAATGGGATGAGAAAATTTTTGATGCACCTAATCGTATTAATGCCCCTTCACATACAGCTTGGTTAGATTATATGAAACTGTGTGAGAAATATGATTTTATATTAAGACCATATGAATCGTTCTCATTAGATTGGGTAGCACAATCAGCAGTAAAAGCAAATAAAATTAAATATGATGGTACATTACAACAATTATATGAAAGAGACCATGAATGGTATTACTATTATAATGCTGTTGACGCATTACTTGTAATGTTAATTCATTATAGATTGAAATGTGTTGAATCTCCTTGTGCAGTATCATCAGTAACATATGTTCCTCTTATTGAAGCTATGGGTCAAGTAGCATTAACAACAGCGAATGTGTTCAAACAATTTTATATGGACAATATGCACGTTGTATGGGATTACGATAGTATTACTCGTGTAAAACAAGATTATGAAGGAGCATTCTGTGGATGCGTACCAGGTAAATATGAATATAACGTTTGTTGTGACTTTGCATCTCTATATCCTTCACAAATTCAAACTTGTAATTTAAGTTTTGAAAATAGTATTCATAAATATAGTGAACCAGATTCTTTAGGTAGAGTATTTAGAGAACCATTTACAGAAGAAGAATTAGATAATTATAGAAAAGACCCAAATTATTTTGTGTCAGTAATGAATAATGTATATAAAAATGATAAAGAATATGCGTTTAAAAAAGTTCAGCGTTCATTAAAGAAAAACCGAGATTCATATAAATATCTTGGTCAAAAAATAGAATCAGAATTAATATCAGGATTAACAAAATTAATAGAAGAAAAAAGAAATGGTAACAACAGTTGAAAAACAATTTGACAAATTTGGCAACGAAATCAAAGTAGGTGATAAGGTTGCTTTTGTTTACAGAGGCTGGGACGGTAAACGTGCAGATATTGGTCGTGGCACAATTACAAAGTTAACTCCTTGTGGTGCACGTATCAAAGCAGATAAAGAGTATGAAAAATTCTGTCCTTGTAAACGTATATATATAGAAGATAAAACTCAAAAGTATGGTTGTCGATGTGAACGTGAATTTTTACCTAAATTCTCAACAAGTAAATTAATTATAAAATTATGAAAAAACATATCCTTCTTTGGTTAGATGACTTACGAAATCCTGTATTAAGAATTCCAGGTGAAGATTACACTTGGCTTGAAAAGTATGCACCAGTAAATGATGTTAACAATTTTCAAGTTATATGGGTAAAAACTTATGACGAATTTTGTAATCACATTATTAAAAACGGATTACCTGCTGTAATTTGTTTTGATAATGATTTAGGAGAGCAAAAAGAAGGATATGATTGTGCAAAATGGTTAGTTGAATATTGTATGAATTATAATAAGAAATTACCTAAATATAATGTTCATTCTTATAATTCAGTAGCACGTGAAAACATTTTTAAATTATTAGATAATTTCAATAAATTTCGTTAAAAATTGTTATTATATATTTAAAAATATTATTCAACATTACTATGTATTCTAAAGAACTTGAACAATTACTATCGTCAAAATATAGTTGTACTGATATTAATGATTGTGTCAAACAATACATTGAAGAAAATTTTAGTAAATTAATCATTAATATACCTGAAGATTATACACCTGAATTTTATAATAAAACTATTGATAATATAGATTTTGATATTGTTAGTAAAGGAGATAAACTATTATTACATTCTTATAATTTATTTTCAAGATTATTATTCTTATATAACTTTAATAAAACATTTATTTTTGAATAAAACATATGATGGATAAAAAAACAATTGAACAAAAGTATAAAACAGTCTCAGAATTAGATCATATCTTATTACGTAGTGGCATGTATATAGGTTCGACAAAAGAAGAAGATAAAACAATGTTTGTTTTTAATTCTGAAGATAATAAAATGGAATTAAAAGAAACTAAATATGTACCAGGTTTATTAAAGATTATTGATGAGGTTATTTCTAATTCTTGTGATGAATATCGTCGTAAAGACAATCTTGGGTTAAATGAATTATGTGTAACAATATCTAAAAATGGTAAAGTAAATATTAAAGATAATGGTGGTATACCTGTTGTACATCATAAAGAAGCAGGTTGTTACTTACCTGAATTTATATTTGGCATGTTACGTACATCATCAAATTATAATGATGATGAAGATAGAACTGGTATTGGTACAAACGGTTTAGGTATTAAAATTGCTAATATATTTTCAACAGATTTTTCAGTAAAGACAGCAGATAACAAAAATGAAATTAGTGTTATTTGGAAAGATAATATGAAAACTGTTATTTCTCATGGTACACCTACAAAATCTAATAAACACTTTACTGAAATTAATTTTAATATAGATTTTTCTAGATTTGATATTGAAGAATTATCTGATGAGTTTATTGATATTATAGAAAAACGTTGTATTGATGCAGCTGCTGCTAATTTAGGATTAAATGTTATATTTACATTTGATGATGAACAAAACAGTAGAACATCAAAATGGAAATTTAAAAAATTTGATAATTATATAGAACTTTATGAAAGTTATGTAGATACTGAAGAATGTATTTCATTTAATGATTCTATGAAATCTGTTTGGGTATTTCCATCATCTAATATTAATATAGGATTTGTTAATGGTGCAGAGTGTTCAAAAGGTACACATATTAAAGCTATCAGAAATGAAGTTAATAATAAATTATCTGAATACGTTAATAAGAAAGAAAAAATTGATGTAACTCCACGTCAAGTAGATAATAAGTATTCTTTATTTATTACTATTAATGTTTCTAACCCTGCTTATAATTCGCAAACAAAAGAAGAACTAACTACACCAGTAGAAAAATTTTCAAGAGAAGAAAGTTATACATTTAATGTACCTGATTCGTTTTTAAATAAAGTTTGTAAATCTGAAATTATTGAAACAATTTTAGATTGGTATAAACAAAAAACTGCTGCTGAAGATAAAGCACAAATTAGAAAATTAAATAAATTAGCCGGTAAAAAATTATTACGTTCAGATAAATTTATTAATTGTACATCTAAGAAACGCGAAGAAAAGTGTTTATATATTGCCGAAGGTGCGTCAGCTGTAGCAGGTTTTAGAGCATCACGTGATCCTCAAACACAAGCTTGTTATGAAATGAGAGGCGTCCCATTAAATTGTTATGGTATGACTCCGGTACAAATTATGAAAAACCAAGTGTTTAGTGATTTAGTAAATATTATTGGATTGAAATGGGGAGAATCAAATACACCAGATAAATTAAACTTTAATAAGATTGTTATTAATAGCGATATGGACCCTGATGGTAATCACATTGCTGGTTTATTAATATTATTCTTTAGTTATTTTCCTGAATTATTTGAAAATGGTATAATTTGCAGAAACTTATCTCCTATTATAATTGCTGAGAAAGGTAAGAGTTCAAAATCTTATTATACAATGAAAGAATATAAAGCGGATGAAAAGAATTTATCATCATACACAATAAAATATATTAAAGGTCTTGGTACATTACCAAATGCTTTTTATAAAGATATGATGCGTAATCCACATTATCAAGTATATACAACATCAGATATGACAAATACAGTTCATAGTGTATTAAGACACTGGTTCGCGAAAGGTAATGCATCAGAACGTAGAGAAACTTTATCTCAAGAAGTTTAAATTCTTGAGATTGTTTCTATATTATATTTGAAATTAACATAAAGTAAATTAAAATGGCAAAGAAAACAGAAGTACAATCACCATTACAAAATAGTACACAAATTAATTGTCCAGTTTCTAAATTCTTTGGAAATGAATATATGGACTTTTCAAAATATGTTATATCTACTAGAGCATGTCCATCATTAATTGATGGCTTTAAAACTGGAGCACGTAAAGTTATGCATGCTGCGTTTAATGGCGCTCTTAAATCTGGTAAAGCAGTTAAATTATTAAACTTAACTGGTGACACATTAAAATTATCATTATATGCACATGGTGATTCATCATTATCTGGTACAGTAATTACTATGGCCCAAGACTTTCAAGATAATTTAAACCCATTAACAATTGAGGGTCAATATGGTAGTTTACGTTCGCCAATAGCATCATCTCCACGTTATTTATACGTTAAATTAAGTAAATATGCTAATCTTATATATAAAACAGATTACGAATTATTAAAATATGTATTTGACGAAGGCGAATATCTTGAACCTCAATATTATTTACCTATTATTCCTACAGTATTAACAAGTAGGAACATTGGTATGGCACCAGGATATCGATTTAGTACAATGTCATATAATCCTATAGATATTACTGATGCTTGTATTAATATATTAAAGAATCAAGATTTTAAATCTCCTCGTCCTTATATTAGAGATATTAAACAATCAAGTTGGAAATTTATTATTGATAATGAATCACAAACAAGTTATTGGGAAAATCGTGGTAAATGGGAATATAACGTACCAAAAGATAAAATGATTGTAACCGATTTACCTTATGACCAAACTTTTGATTCATTTGAAAAACTTCTTAATAAAGCTATCGAAAAAAGTTATATTAAAGATTGGTTAAATTATTCTGAAGGAAATAATATTAATTATGAAATAGTATTTGAAAAGGGTAAACTTAAAAAAGAAATCGATAAAACAGATACTAAATTACCTAATAAATTTAAACTAATTAAAAAAGTTCCTGAAGATCAATTATATGTTATTGATGAACATAATAAAGTAAAATATTTTGAAACGCCTAATGAATTAATAAAATACTTTGTTGAATTTAGATTAAATATATATAATGATAGAAAAATTCAACTATTAAAAGTATTAAATGAAAAACTTAAAGTTAATTTAGAATTATGTAAATTTATTTCTCTTATTATAAACAATAAACTAATTATTAATAATAGGAAGAAAGAAGATATTAAAAAAGATTTAGAAAATTATGAATTACCAGAAAAACTTATTAATACATCATTATCTAAACTAACAAAAGAGGAATATGATTCATTACAAAATGAATGTGAAGAAATAAAACAAAAAATTGAATATATCACTAATACTACAACAGTAGATATGTATATTAATGATTTGAACGAATTAAGAAAAGAATTAGAAAAAGATTTTAAGTAAAAAGAAGATTATGAAACGACTATTTGACTATTTAAAAAGATTATTGTTTATGTTATTAATTTTTATCTTTAGTGTTCCATTGTATGCGCACAACGAAGGTAATAATTATAAGCGACCTAATATTACATATTCAAAGAATGAATATAAGGTAAAACATAAACCATATAAATATAAGAATAATACTTATAAATATAAATACAATCATAATAAATATCGTAAACGCCATCCTAACGTGTATCATTCATATAAAAGAAAATATTATGTTAGACCTTATTACTATATTGTAGTTGGCAGTAATAATCATATATATAAAGTTTATAATAATGATATAAGAGTACACTCTAAAACTTTATGTTGGTGCGATTGAATATTATTATTTAACAGAATATAATAATATTTTAATATATAATATGAAAAAAATAAGTGAACTAGTAAAATCATTATCAAAATCTTTAGAAGATGATATAAATAGTATTTCATTAGAAATTAATAATACTCTTGAACCTGAAGAACCACAAGATTTAGGTGAAGTTTCTCCAGATACAGGTATGTCAAAAGTTATTGAAGTACTAAAACAAGCATTTTGCGAAGAAATGCTAGCTTGGTATCAATATATAGTTATCGCTCCTTTTTTAGTAGGTAAAGAAAGACCAAGTATACAAAAAGATTATTTCGAAAATGCTAAAGAAGAATTAGAAGACCATGGTTATTGGTTATTAGAACGTATTTCACAATTAGGTGGTAATATAGAAGGTATTGATAGACCTGAATGCTGGAATATTGTAGCTCCTCATAAATATATTAAACCTAATTCTTATGATACTAAAGATAGTATTCAACAAATGATTGAAGCTGAACGTAATGCTATTGAAACATATAAAAATCTTATTAATGTTACAAAAGATATTGATCCAGTAACCCATAATAAAGCTATTGAAATTTTAGGTGATGAAGAAGAGCATCTTCAAGAAATGTTAGATTTTTTAAATGATATAAATAGTAGTGCAAATCACTAAAAAATATTGAAAGAAAAAAATAATTTTTTTAAAATTTTTGTAAAAGGTTCTATATTATCAATGTATAGAACCTTTTTAATTTATATAGTTATGGCAAAAAATCCTGAAGCATTAAATTTTTCTAAAAACTACTTAGAACCTGAAGTAACTACAGAACTTAAAAATTTCTTTGAAAATAAATTTAATATTAGATTAGCAACGTTTAAAGAAGACACACAAGATAAAATAGATATCGTATTATATCATACAGATTCACAATTTGAATTCTTTAAAAATTATATCGAAACTGAAATTGGTATTAATGTAAAAACTATAGAATTAAAAAATAACAAAGGTAAGCAAAGTAATTTTACTTTACCAACTTCTGAAATTGAATCTTTAAATAGATGTTCATTTTATATGTTTTGTTTACCAGAACGTTTTACTGAAACTCGTTTTTGTAAATATGAATGTTATTTTTGTAGTAAAGAAGATGTTCTAAAATATCATTTACCTAAATATCCAGAATTTTATTTGGTACCATTTTCTATTATTAGCAAAATTTTTAAATTCAAAATTACATTAGATTTGAACAATAAAAAATAAAATGCTCCCACGTGCATTTAGGCTCACACCAGAGCATTTTGTTTATTTTACTATAGTATACATGTCAGATAAAAGAAAATTAATCCTGGTTAGCCTAAACACTATCCTCGTTCATTCTAGACAATAAATTATTAATTAATATTCAATAACCAATAATATATAATAAAAATGAAAGAAAAACTTACTGAATCATCACAAAGTATTTACGTAAAAATAGCAAAAGAAGCTTGCTCAATTATGTCTTATATGTTTATTTTTTGTATGTCAATTTTTATGATATACGATAATTTAGACAAACGTGTACCTAATAATGAATATGAAGATAATATAGAGTATGTAAAAGATACCTATTTAGAAAAATTACAATTGAATTTTTATTCTTCTAAAAACGCATTAGCGGATTCATTAGATAATTATATTGCAACTGTTGCTCCTCAATCAGGTATGAATGCTATTTCATTTATTAATGAATGTGAAGAATATGATATTGATTTATTCTTTGTTATTGCACAATGTCAATTAGAATCTAATTTTGCTACAACTGGTTTAGGTGCAAAAACACGTTCAGCATTTAATATAAAAGCATATGATGGAAAATCAGATACTTATATGGATAGATATAAACATCCAGATATGAGTATTAAACCATACCTACACGTTATTAAAACTACATACTTAGATCACGATACAACAGAATTAAGTTTACTTGATAATTATATTAATCATAATGGCGATAGATATGCATCAGACCCTCAATATGAATCAAAACTAAGAGGTATTTATGCTAAACTATCAAGTAAATATTCTAATATATATAAAGAATATCAAAAATATAAAATGTTAACATCACATTAAAACTATGGCAAAAGATTGGAAAGGAAATTCAAATTCCATTTATAAAACATTAGGTGCGTCAAATCATTGTAAAGACGAGCGTGAAGAAAATGATTTTTATGCTACACCGCCATGTGCAACAAAAGCACTAATAAAATACTGTAAAGAAAATAATATTAATATTTTTAGTCATGCAATATTAGAACCAGCTTGTGGTAAAGGACATATTGTTGAAGTATTAGTAGAAGAAAATCCTCAAGTACCAGTATTACCAATTGATTTAGTTGATAGAGGATATGAACGTCAATTAGCTACACAAAATTTCTTTTTATATGGAATTGCTGACGATGCAGATTATAATATTATAACAAATCCGCCTTATGCAAGAGCAAAAGAATTTATTGAGCATTCATTAGATATTGTAAAACCTGATAGTTATGTTTGTATGCTATTAAAGATAACATTCTTAGAAGGTAAAGGTCGTTATGAAATGTTTAAAAATAATCCACCTTATAAAGTATTAATATTTAGTAATAGAGTAAATTGTTCAAAGCAAGGTGACTTTGAAAAAGATTCAGAATATGGTGGAGCAGTAGGATATGCATGGTATATCTGGAAAAAAGGTTATAAAGGTAAACCTGAAATAGATTGGATAATGGCGTAAATTTTTTTTAAATTATCTTAAAAATTACTATTAATAAAATATGGAATTTAAAAAATTTACTAAAGAGCAACGTAGTACATTCACTTACTGGTTTTGGCACTGGTTAGCATTTAATTATGTAGCACTAGAACTAAACGCCTGGAAATTCAAATATCTGTTCCATGATATTGAGAAACCTTGGTTAAAATTATTTTGGGGTGATTATAATAAAGTTCAACAATGGCACAGACATAATAATAGGCATCATATCGAATATTCTAATACAGGTTGTTGGGATGTCGAAGCGATGATAATTGACTGGGAATGTTCTGGTTTAACAAAAATGGATGCTAAATTAAATGCTAGAGAAGAATACGAACGATTATTATCAGAAGTAACAGAACAAAATAAACATACTTATCGTTCTTATTTAATAACAAGATTACAACCTAAATTATTATCAACATTAGAGAAATTTAATCTATAAATATAAATTATGTTTTTAATAGGTAGTTTTATCATAGTAATAATTTGTATACTATTATTTTGTGTAGCTTTAATACTTGAAGATTTTGGGTATGGTAATACTAATGATATTCACACAATACCTGGAATACTCTCATATATTATTATAATATCGCCAATGTTATTATTATTTTTTCTACTATTAAGTATTGATGTTTAAAAAATGAAAACAGTAGTAATTAATTTATTTGGAGGACCTGGTTGTGGAAAATCAACTATTGCAGCTGAATTATTCGCAACACTTAAAAAGCAAGGTTACGAAGTTGAACTTGTAACTGAATATGCAAAAGATAAAGTTTGGGAAGAATCTTACAAAACACTTGAAAATCAAATTTATGTTTTTGCTAAACAACTTCACAGAATGTGGAGATTAAAAGATAAAGTGCAGTTTATTATAACTGATTCTCCATTACCATTATCAATTATATATGATAAAGATAAGAATGAAGATTTAAAGAATCTTATTATAACAACATTCAATTCTTTCGATAATATTAATATTGTCATTAATAGAAGTACAACATATAATCAAAATGGTAGATATCAAAATGAAGAACAAGCAAACGAATTAGATAACCAAATTAGAGAGTTGTTATTTTCTTATTATATTCCTTTTCAAACTGAAGATATAAATGACGTTGTAGAAACAATATTAAGTAAAATTAAACACGTATGACACACGAAACAAAAATAAGATTTGATAATTTACCCTTAAAAGGTATGAAAAATATAATAAATCAAACGTCAGATAGAAAAGTTTGGTTTACATCAGATACACATTTTGGACATAAAAATGTAATACCTTATTGTAATAGACCTTGGGAAACTGTGGAAGAAATGAACGAAGCATTAATTGCTAACTGGAATTCAGTAGTAAAAGAAAATGATATAGTATTTCATCTAGGTGATGTTCAATTAGGCGGTGGTAATCAATTAATGGATTCTATATTTCCACGTTTAAATGGACATATTATATTAATTCTTGGAAATCATGATGGTCATAATTTAAAACCTCGTCATTTAGATTTAATTGATGCAGCATATGAACAATTAACTATTATAATAGATGGTATATTATGTACATTAACTCACTGTCCTCACGGTATACCCGGTAAAGAACCTGAACACCAATTTAATCTTCATGGACATTTACACTCTATTAACGATGAACCAAATGAAGAATGTAGTGTAAAATTAAGAGAAAATCATTATGACGTAGGTGTTGATAACAATAAATATTACCCTATATGTTTTGATGATATAAAACAAAAAATATTCTCTAGATTACAACAATAAAAAAGATACCCATAAGGGTATCTTTTCTATAATAAAATATTAGACTTTATATATTTAATTTACATTAAACATAGTCACCTGGTCCAGCATAACCATCATGAATATCACCTTTTTTATTAGTTATTTCATCCCACCAGTCAACTTTGAATACACAAGTTAGTTTTCTAGCTTCATTGTTAGTATAATCTAAGCTATCTAATCCAGTTACTCCTTTTAGTATTACTTTACCAAATTGGAATTGACGCCAAATTGTACCGTCTCTATTAGCTTCCGAAATTAACATATCTTTACAAACATAATTTGCCATTAAAGAACGTCCACCTGTTGATACATCATAAATACGTTTATACCATGCTTTAAATACTTCATAAACATAAGCATCATTTGAATTACGTAAGTTTAAGTTAAAATTGATAGTAATTTCAGCAGATGTATCATCTACCATAGGGTTAGCATAAGAATTAGTTGTACCTAAGAATTTTTGTGCACCAACGTCAACAACTTTAATTAGTGAATCTAAACCAGAAACATCAGTTACTTGTTCAGGCAAAATCTCTAATGTGTCATTTATGTATGAATAAGCTAAGTTCATAGCTTTAAGACCTCCAAATTGCACTTCAAATATTGAACCATGAATTGGATCATAAAAGTTATTTCCAGCTGTTGTTTGTCTTAAACTTGGTCTTGGAATTGCCATATTTTAAATTATATAATATAAATTTCTTAATTTTGTAATTTTTAAAGAAACAGCCTCAGTAAAGAAGCTGTTTCAATATATTATTTTATTCTTTAATAACAGCAGATAAACCACCAGTTTTGTAAATAGTTAGTTCATGAACCATCTTACCACAACCACGTCCAGGTTCGATACTTGTTGAAAGTACACAGAATTCTTGGTCGATTAAATCAGGTGTGTTATTAGTTTCATCAATAACGTTTACATAAGCTTGAATACCACCATTAAATTTAGCATTTTCACAAATTAAATCTGCTTGTGTTTTAATAGCTGCACGAGTATTAGCGTTATTAAATTCCCATTGATAAGATTGTAATACTTTACCAATAGCGTCTTGTAAGTAAATTACTAATTCACGTACGTTAATAGCAGATAATGCTGATTTAGGTAGTTGTTTAGCTGTTTGGTTAGCATTAATAAATGTTCCAAATGTTGGACGATAAATCATACAGTTAACACCGAATGGTTCGATAACATGTAATTCTTCTTGAGAATAATGATAATCAGGACCAACTAATTGTGAATATTGAATATTTGAATAATTTGGACCAGCTATAATACTATATGGTTGTCTATTCACATATTTGTTAATAAATAAATTAGATACTAAACCTGCTGATGGAACGATAGTATCAACATAGCCATCAGAGAATTTTAATGGAGTATAGAATGCACAGAATGATGCACCATTAACTTCACTAGGTAATAAAAGATAATTTACAACTTTATTAACATCAAATAAACCTTTAGAATTTTTTAAGCTTGATATAGTACTCATTGTTCTTACTGAAGGGAAGTTAAGAATAGAGAAGCATAATTCTTTTTCTTTAGCTAATAAAGATAATTGAGATTTTAATTCACTATTATAAATAGGATATGTTTCAAATGAGTCAACAATATATCTAAATTCAATTTCAGAATTTGAAATTAATGCTTTACGTAAACCTTCTTCTTCAGTTAAAATATTTAGAATACTATTTTGCCATTTTAATTTAGCTTCAATAGTTGAACTTTCAGGTTTAGATGTAAATGAATAACCATTTAATACATAAGGACATTTATTTTCAATACCATCTTTTAAAGAAGCATTATTAACTAATACAGAATATACGTTTTCGTTATCAGTAATAATGTTATAATTAATATTCATCATCATTTTATGAATATCAGATTGGCTATTAAATAAAACATCAATAGATACATAACCATTATTTGGATCAATAAAATCAGGTAATACGCAACCAATATAGTGAGCTAAAGCACCAGATGCTGAATCATTAAATAAAGCTTCTAATGCATCAATTTTATCTCCAAATGCGTTAGTAATATAATCTTTAACATAAATACCTGAAGTATTATCGTCTTCTAGTTCAGAAGCAAGAATTGTTCTAATAACTTGTTGTTCATTACTATAAATATTTTCTTTAACACGTGCTAAAACCTCTTCTTTAACTTTAACAACAAAATATTTATCTCCATATGCAGGAACAGTATCTTTATCAATAAATTCTACTGGGGCATCAGGAGCAACACTACCATCTACTGTTACATCATATTCACCATCTGCAACAAGGGTTGCTTTAGTAATATAATTAATCTTAGGATTTTCAGATACATTATTAGCAGGGTTAAAACCTAAATATTTACCACCAAATACGTTAATAGACCATGTAGGCTCACCGTTAGTATCTTTACCATTTAAAGCTGAACGATAGTTATTTGTACCAGGTTCAACACCTTTTTTAGTAGTAGCATTAAATGTACCATCAAAAATATTAACGACACCTGAAACACTAGTATAAATTAATTCGCATCCATCACCAGCATTTTCGAATGTACCATCTTCAATAGTAACTGTAGCGGTATCTGTTGCCCAAACGGCGATACTATAATAAGCATCTTGAGTTTCTATTTTACCATTACCTTTAATTATTACATTAGCTCCATTAATAGCATATAAACCAATACTGTAATAAGGTGTCACTTTTCCTTGAGTTGATGCCTTAGTTCTAGTTTGATTATTTTCTTCTAGTTTATTAACAACACCTGCTTTAATAGTATGACCATTTAAATCAATAACTTTATCTGATGTAATTATTAAACCACCCATATTAGATTTTGTATTATTAGGATCATAATCTTTATTATCTAATTCGATATCAGAATCTAAAGTAATATTAGTTACTTTTGAATTATTGATAGCATCTAATAATTCTTGTTTAGAACTTACTAATATTTCAGTAACTTCTTTTTGGAAATATTTAGCTAATGATGTACTAAATACTGTTTCATCAAATTTACCTGAGAATACATAGATTTCAGTAAATAAGTCACTTAATAATGTTGCTAATAACGCTGGACTATTTGCTATATATTCAGGAGTTTCTTGATTATATGCTTTATACCATTCATCAAGTGTCATATTATATGAACGAACTTTAGATAATGGAGCTTTTCTAATAAATACTGTACCTGTAGATTCAATAGAATCAGTGTTACACATACTAATTAATACGTCATCAAATTCTAATTTTTCTGGTTCAAGTTTCCAGAATCTAGATCTATCATAAATATCTGTAACGTTTAATTGTCTTTCAGTAAATATTTTTTTATCGTCTTTTTCTGAAAGGATATCTAAAATATTAACTTGTTCATTAGCAAATTTTTTAAGGTTTAAACATAATATTGGACCTGCTTCTAACGCTTGAATACAAGTACGATGGAAGAAACATCCACGTTTTTCTAATGTTTTTGAAATACCACCGAACATTGCTGTAAACTCAGAAACAGTTTTAATATATACAGGAGTATTAAATGGACCTTTTGGTGAATAACCTACTACAAGACGTAAAAGTTCAGCTTCTACCCCACTAATAATAGATTTATCATAAACAAGTCTATAAATACCCGCAGATTTAAACTGTTGGAATTTAACTGGAATTGCCATATTTATTTTTTAAATTAAAATATATTTATATTTTCTTTATATAATAATAAACAAAAAAGAGATAGAAAATAATTCCTATCTCTATTTTAGAATTTTAATTATTTTTAATATAATTAGTTATTATTTAACGCAGCTGTTAATGTTCCACTAAGAGTATTAATATCTAAACCTACAGAAGCTGCAGCAATTGCTGTTGTTAAGAATGCTACTAAGAAAGGAGCTTTAGCTGCATCAGCAATAATTTCTCCAATTTTTTTAGCAACTTTACCACCTTTAGCAATAGCGTTTGCTGTAATAGCAGCAATTTTACTTTCTATTTCTTCAACTTTTAATTTAGCATTAGCAGCAAATTTAACAATAGTATCTTTAGTAGATTTTAGAGCATTGTCAATACTACCAATAACACTTGTATACGTATCTTTTATTTTATCCCAAGCTTTACCTGCTTTTTCTTTAGCAGAGTCAATAGCATTTTTTGCAGCATCAGATAATTTTTTAGTGAATTCATCTTTCTTTGCTTTTACTTTATCTGTTGTATCTGCCATTTTTCTTAGACCATTAGATAATGCAGAAAAGAACCCTTCATTAATACTATCATCATAACTATCAAACATTTTATCAAAAATAGCTTCATAAACTTCTTGAAGACTATCAAATTGCTCAATTTCATAAGACTCAAATAATACCACATCATTATATTGTATAGTATTATTTCCATTTAAAAACTCATTTAAACTTTTCATAATTTTTTATATATTTTATTTTTTTTTATCTTCTAAATTTTTTGTTATATCTTTAAAATGGTCGATTAACTCACTTATTACTTCTTCTCTAAGTTTATCACTAGGAAACATTTCTAAACCAGTAATAATATAAGCTATACTTTTTACTAAAACTTCATCTGATAAGTTTTCAATTATATTAGTATCTTTCCATTTATATACTACTTGTTTTCCTGAAGTATCTTTTTCTTTTAAAGATTCTAAAATAAAGTTATTAATTATTTGAAGTAGTTTATTTGTACTAACACCAGCATCATTAACTAATATTTTAAATAAGTTTTCATTATCTAATATTACATTACGAATAGCGTTCTTTTGTTGTTCATCTGTAGTTGGTGCAGTATCTTCTTCAGTTTTACCTAAACCTAATCTTGCTTTTTTGCCTTCTGTTTTAGTTCGTTTTTCATTACCTTTAAATAATTCACTTTGTATTTTATCAGAAGTCTTTTTTATTTTTGCAGTAGATTTTTTAAGTTCTTTATCTTCATATTTTTCTTTAATTGCTTCATCTAATTTTTTAGCTAAAGTTTTAGCTTCTTTACTATCAAATTCATTTAATGTTGAAGCAAGACTTAAAGGGAAATCTGGATTATCTGGTAAATTTTCTAAAGTTTTTTTACCTATTTTAATTAAAGATTTTTCATAATCATCTTCTGATTCAGCTTTATCTAATGTATCTTTAATTTCTTTTTGTACTTCTTTATCTTTTAATTCAGAAGATAGTCCAGCTGTTACTGCCACACCATTTCTTAATTTAGGATTATCTATATTATTTAAATTATCTACAGCTTTAGTAGTATACATTGATTTCATTTTACCCCAAAGGTTTTTAAAGAAATCAATAATACCTTCATTAATATAATCTTCTTCTGTAAGATTTTCTAAAGTTGATTCATATAATGATTTATTATCTAGTTTATCAATATTAGAAACTTCAACTATGTCATAAGATTCTTTAATAAATTGCGTTAAGTTTTTCATTTTTTTTTTGATATATTATATATAAAAATAAACTATTTACTATAGATAAATAAATATTCTTTATATAGTTTATTACCTTTATTAAGATGCGAAGATGATTTTCTACTTAAACAAATTTTATTAGCATAATTATTAAATTTATTAGGTAATAAATCTTCACGTATAACTATACCTAATATTTTGCATGATTCTTTATTATAAAAACAATTAAAAATATTATCTATTAATTTATTGTAATCATCGATAGAATTAAATTTACCACAACTATATTCTTCTATATTATAATAAGGTGGGCATGTAAAGATCGCATCATAATTTTCGTTAGGAATAAATGTAGTAGCATCATTATTATAAGTTATAGTATTTTGTATATTTAAATCGTGTATAATTTTGTTAACATTGTTATAAGTATCAATACTTAAATCATTATATATATATTTTTCTAATAATTGACCACCTAATAATCTATGACCCCATCCACCACAAGGATCGTAACATATTTTAATATTATTATCTTCAATAAATTTTTTAAACCATAATGGATTAAATGAACTATACCCATAATATATACCAGATATTTTAAATCCAGATAATATATCTTCTGTAGTTAATTCATTAATAGATTTATGTAAATATGTTGTTCTATTATGTATAATTTTTCCTTTTATATTATTATCATTCCATAATTCTTTTTCTTTTTTATAAAAAACATCTTGCTGGTAATATTTTATGATATCACTATTTTTATAGGTAATATTATAATTACCATTACTATTATTATAATATTGTAATTCAGAATTAAATAAATTTGTGTTATAATTTATATTTAACAATGGTATATTTATTTTATTTATATCTATTAACCATTTATATACATCAGATAAATTCCAAAATTCAATATAATTTAAATTGTTTTCTTTAGCAGTATTACGTTTATTAATATCTCTTACTGTCCAATTATAGATAGCATTATTATAATAATCGGTATTTTTATTTTTCCATTTTTCCAATAGTAATATATCATCTTCATTATTTTCATTAAATGGATGTCCACCATGCGTCCAAGACCCATTATATTCTATATATAAATCTAACATTGGAATATAAAAATCACAATTATACGGGTATTTATCGTTTTTATATTGACGTATAATATCTGGGAAATAATTTAATAAAATATTATAACAAATATCTTCATCTGACGATATATTAAATGAATTATTCTTCTTTTGAGTTTTATATCGTTTATTTAAAATATTTCCCCAATTTAATTTATCTTTAAATTCTTGTGTTTTAAAATAATTATCAACGCCATATTTTTCTAAACATGTTTGCCTATATGATTCTTTTGATATATCTGCTTGCATAGAATTTTTACATCCATATTTATTTAAACATGTTATTTCTCGACTTTCTTTTTGTTTATTAATAACGTCTACACTATGAGATGCATCAATTGTAGATTGTAATTTACCTGGGTTATCAACACCATATTTATTTAATAATGTTTCTTTCATTTTTTCTTGTCTTTTACTGTAATCTACTGTTTTAGAAACAGATTTCATTAATCCTGGAATTTTTGAAACATTATCAACCCCATATTTTTCTAAACATGTCTGTTTAGAAATTTCTTTTCTACATAAAATTTTATGTTCATTACAACAAAATGATGATCCACTTATACTTGATATTGGTATACCGCAATATTTACAAACAGGTTGTTCTTCTATTTTATTATATATTCTATTAAGTGTTTCTCGATATGAAAAGAAATAAGCATAACGATTTTCTAAATACCTGCATATATTAGGGTATTTAGATAAATTACGTTCAAACTTATTTATTATTGTGTGCCTTACCCTAGTTGTATAAAATAATTTTAATATTATATTATCTGTCATATATATTAATATAGTAATTTACCTATAAAAATAAAAAAAAACAGGTAAACTTAAGTTTACCTGTTCTATATAAAGTTTGTATAATAAATTTAATTATTATAACCAACCATAATCATTACATACAGCGAATGTAAAGTATTGTGTTTCTGGATAGAAGCCAGCGTCAGCGATAGCATAACGAGAGTTAACTAACATTTTAGGAGCCATAGTACCTTCAGCAGTAATAGATACTGTATCAGCTAAGATATAAGGCATAAATACTGCACCTGGTTCGTTACCATTACCTTTACGACCAACACAAATACGGCAGTCATCCCAATCCATATAAGGGTCAACGTAAACTTTGATACCAGCTAATGTACCAGCTTGATATAAGTCACGAGAACCGTCTTGTAATAGGTTGTTAACCATAGGAGCAACTACGTAACCAGCGCAATCTTGAAGAGCTGTAGCGATTTGAGCGTTAGTAACAATCCAGTTAGCGCGACCACGACGACCAGTAACTTGGATTAAGTTAGCAGCAGCTAAAACTCTAGAAGAGATACGACGTTGACGTGTATAAGTATTTTCAGCAGAAGAAACTACGTCAGCATTTTTAACTGCACCGAATACTGCGGTTTGATCTTGTCCGTAAATATCTTCGAATTTACTAATACCAAATTGTGATAAAGCTTTAGTTCCTGTTGGACTTGTACCAATATAAAGGTTAAGGTCAACACCTTGACGAGCTTGTTGTTTAACAGCATTAGTAACACCTAAAGCGAATACATGTTCAAGGATACGAGCGTTGATTGTTTGAGTGATTTCATTTTGACAAGCTTCCATAACTTTAGAAACTGCATCAACACCATATAATGGAAGGTCTTGAAGTTGTTGACGAGTTACTGTAGCAGTTACTTCGTAAGAACCCATAGCAATCCATTTAGAGAATAGACGTAACCCGATAACATTACCTGTACCTGTTTCGTTTTCAGCACGGCTCATTGGCTTTTTAGAACCATTAGCGAAGTTAGCGAAACCATCAACGAAATCAACGTGAGTTTGAGCGAAATCAACTGAAACGCCAGTTACTTTTACACCGTTAATTGTTACTTCACCACTTTTAAATGCTTCTTTTAAAGAAATATCGTTATTTGATGCATCTTTACAATTTTCAATTTGGAAAATTAAACCACCATCCATACGACCAATAGTTTTAAATATACCATTTACTGTAGCAAGTTCAGTAGTAACAACTTCTTCATTTTCACCAAGTTTAGATTCAGAACATTTAATTGCATAAGATTTACCTTCTTCTAATTTTGAAACACCTGTACGGAATGCTGCGATATTACCAACAGGAATAACAACTTTGAAGTATAAAGGTTTGTTTTCAGCACCAGCACCTTTACCGTCGATAGAAGCGATTTCGTTTTTACCACCTAATTTACCACCAGCATAAGGAGTGTCCATATAAGTTAATAATGCCCAAGGACCTTTAGCAGGGATAACTGGAAGTAATTCAAGACCAATAGTTAATAAAGCAACGTTTAATGCCATTGGTAATGTAGATACTGGAATATCACCAGAACCAGTTTGTTGATTAAAGAAGTTAGCAACACCAGAATCAGGAGCACCTGCGTAAGGACCACCTACAGATGGAGCACCTGGAGCAGCAACATTACCCATACCAGTAGTATTTAATGGAGTAGCATATAATGAACCAACACCATTAGCTGTAGCTTGTAAGCCACCACCAAATTGACCGATTTGAGATTCTTTAATTTCGTGAACTGCAGCGTATTCAGATACCCAATTTAATTTTTCAGTATCTTGTACGTTAAAGTTTTCTTTTAACATTTTTGCCCATTGTTGAGCACCTTTGTTTTCAGTAATAAACATTTTTATAAAAAATTAAGATAATTTTGTTATTTTATTTTAAATTATTTTTATAATTATTTTATATAATAATAAACATTTTGGAAATGATTTATCATTTTCAATAATAAACATTTTTAATTGCTTAAAATTGTTTTAAATAAGAGTGGAACTCAGTTCCACTCTATATGATTTATTAATGACGCATTTTCATCATTTGAGCATAAATACCAGAATGGTAGTTACTCATTTGTACAGTAGGGTCATTGCTTTCAGTAATTAATGTGTTATTAAATTTAACACCAGCCCAGAATGATTCTAAAATACCTTGTTTAGTGAAGTCATACATTTTAGATTGACGAGCAATTTCTTGTTTACGAGCTTCATTTAATGATTCCCATGCTGGGCGGTATTGTGCAGGCATATTTTCAATAGCGAAACAACCAGCAAATGTTTTATCTTGTTTTTGAGCTTCAGTTAATTTTTCTAAAGCTGCTTCTTTAGAATCTAAATTTTCTAGACTTTCAATAACTTTATCAATATTACTGAATTTATTAGTTTTTTGTTCTTCTAAGAATTCATTAATATTATTTGTTAAATCATTACCAAATTCTTCGGTAATCCAATTTTGTAATGTAGCAGAATATTCTTCGCATACCCAGTTTTGAACTTCTGGAGCAAATTCTTCGCAAATCCAACCTTGAACTTCTGGAGCAAATTCTTCGCAAATCCAACCTTGAACTTCAGGAGCAAATTCTTCACATACCCAATTTTGAACTTCTGGAGCAAATTCTTCACATACCCAATTTTGAACTTCTGGAGCAAATTCTTCACATACCCAGTTTTGAACTTCAGGAGCAAATTCATTTACTGTCCATTGTTTAACAGATTCTAAAATTTCTTTTTTAGCTTTTGTTTTAAATTCAGGAGCAAATTCTTCACAAATCCATTGTTCAATAGCTGCATAATTAGGTGTTAGAGATTCATTAGCTACATGTAATTGTGCTTCAACAGAATTAATTTTTTCTGTTAATTTATCAATAGCATTTTTTAAATCTTTCATACTAATATCGTCGTCTTTTTTTGTTTTCTTTTCTTTAGATTTTTCTGAATCTTCATCATCTTTTGAATCTTCATCATCTTTTGAATCTTTGTCGTCTGAATCTTTATCATCTTTTGAATCTTTATCATCATCTTTTGAATCATCTTCAGAACCAAATAAATCATCTCCAGAATCTTTATCGTCTTTCTTTTTTTCTTTTTTATCATCATCAGAAAAACCGAATTCATCATTTTCAACGATAGCAAACATTACATTTCCTTCGTCTATTGATTCATTTAAACATTCATATGTTTGATTTTCTTTTAATGTTAATTTAGCTTGAGAAAAACCAGGTGTTCCAACTAAGTCATAAGTTTTAATTGATGATAAAGTCACATTACCATTTTCGTCAATTGAACCAGCACCTCTAGATGAAATATATAATGGTAATCCACCTTCGATAATTGCTTTTGCTATCATACCTTTAGGAGTATTAAGCAATAATATAGTACCTGTAATAGTACCATCTTCATTCATTTGAATTGACTCAATTTTATGTGATACATTTTCCAATGTAATGTTCATTGAGTTAGGATGTTCAAGCTCGCCAGGACAACCTTCTGCCTTAATAACTTTTTGAAGAGCTTCAACCATCATTCCGTAATTTTGTTTATTGTAAACACGTTTATTGTTATTACGAACTCCACAAACACCAAATACACCACTTAATCTTACCTCATTAGAATTAACGCTTTCTACTACTTGTAAGTCTGAAACGTTACCTAAGGTTTCATAAACCATGCATTTTTTCATATTGTAATAAAAATAATATATTAATTTATATAATAATAAAAACTTTTTTTGTTATATGGTTATTTGTGATTAATTGTTGGATAATTCTTTTGTTTTAAGTTTTTACAACCAGATAACATAAGATTATAGTCACAAAGATTTCCATTAATAGTCCATTTTGATATATCTCCACTAAATTCAGAATCTTCAAACATAATTTCCACTGATGCAACATTTGATATATCCCAATTGTTTATACTACCATTTTTCCCTGTATATTTTGATTTATAAAACATACCTCTCATAGTTGAAACATTTGATACATCCCATTCTGATAAATCTCCATCAAAGTCGCTATAAGCAAACATCATATACATTCCTTTAACATTTGATACATTCCAATTCGCTATATCTCCATTGTATTTTGATGAATCAAACATACTATCCATCCAATTAACATTACTAACATCCCAATCTGATATATCGCCGTATTCTCCTGTATAAGAACATGATCCAAACATCTTATACATATCTGTAACATTTGATACGTCCCATTGTGATATATCCCCATTAAACTCTCTAAGAGGACGATAGAAAAATAAAGCATCCATTTGTTTTATTTTACTAACATCAATATGATTAAGAGAACAATGATTTCCATTTCTTCTTATTTCGTTTTCTATCATTTGTTGTAATTCTCTTTTACTAATAGGAAATAACGTATGTTCAACTTTTTGGTTTTTAGATATTTTAAGTTTCTCTGTTATGTACGTATTAATTGTTTTCATATTCCATTCAATTATTTTAATATGGTTTATATTCTTTATTTATATGACAGTTATAAAACATACCTGATACTCTGCAATCAGAATTTATTTTCCAATTTGATATATCTTGGTTAAACTTAGAACTTTCAAACATATAATCCATATTTTTTACTTTTGATACATCCCAATATTTTAATTGGTGATTAAATTTAGAAGATTTAAACATATTGTGCATATCTGTTACACTAGATACATCCCAATTACCAATAGGATGATTAAAATTTGAATAAATAAACATACCAGACATATCTTTTACATTACTTACATCCCAATCTGATATATTTTGATTAAATTTAGTAGTATATCCAAACATACCTGACATATCTTCTACATTACTAACATCCCAATTATATATATCACCATTAAAAGAAGACCCACCAAACATATAAGCCATATTTTCTACATTAGATACTACCCATTCAGATATATCATTATTAAATGACTTATTACTTAAAAACATACTATACATAGTTTTAACATTTGAAACATCCCAACCGGATATATCACCATTAAACTCTTCTAATCCGAATGCTGAATAGTCATGTTTTCCAAATATCCATGACATATCTGTTATTTTACTAGTGTCAATATGATTAAGAGAACACGAATTTCCATTTTGATATATTTCCTCTGATATCATTTCATTTAATTCATCAAAGTTTTTAGGAAATAATGTATATTTAGTTTTTTGTTTTTTAGATACTTTAAGTTTTTCTAATATGTAGTTGTTTTATTGTTTTCATATAACAAATTAAAATATTTTAAATGCTAAATCTTGCACCTAATATCGCATTAATACAAGCAAATGAACCAGTAAGTTTCATTCTTCTATTTTTATAAGTAAATACAATACCTTCAGCAGAGTTATATTTATTATTTAAGTTTTGTAATCTTTTTAATTGCTGATTTACTTTATCTTGAACTTCAGGTAAATTAGATTTTTTAACAAGGTCTACGGTTTCTTCCATATCCTTTTTTAATGTATCAATTGTCTTATTATGCTCATTTTTATTTGTAAAACCATCTAATAAATCAATTAATTCATTTCCAATAGATAAAAATAAATTATCTAATGGGTCCATAACTTTTTGTATATATTGTTTAGGAAATTTATCTGATTTAACATCGTCATAATGATCAGGATATAATTTCTTTAATTCTGATGCTTTAAACGATTTGTCTTTATTAAACCAACGATTGAAGATATCGTCCACATTTTTATCTAACCAATCTGGTTTAATATCAACAAATCGTTTTTTCTTCCAATCTTCAATAGTATTATTTAATTTTAAATTTTCAGATGCGAATAGTTTTTTTACTTCTTTAGTAAAATGCTCAGCATATTTAGATCCTTCTTTAATAGATTTAATAATTAAATTAGGACGTGGTTTAGCAGCATCAATACCTATAGCTTCAGAATAAATATCAGCAACTTTTCCTTCAACATCTTCAATTTCTACATATTTACCATTTTGCTTTTGATATATTTTATATCCATGAAAAGCTACTCTATCTTCAGCATAAGGCATAATATTTGTTTTACCTGTTATAATACATTCACAATTTATAACTTTACGTTTATCTGGTTCAGGATTAAAATAATGTTTACCTAATCGTTTAAATATAGTGGTTATAATTTCACCTGCTTGACTAAATACTTTCTTTTGGTGTTCTTTATCTGCCCATTTTTCAATCATATCATTTATTGACATACCACCATTTTCTGAATTTAAATTAGAATTATTACGAATAAATACAACATCACCTTTATCATTCATTGTTGCCATTATATTCATACCATCTAATTTTTCTTTCATCTCTTCTACCTTACCAGTAAATAAATCATTAACTAATTCTATAAGGTCATTACCGGTAAAATCTGTATATTCAATAGGGTGAGCCATGTGACCTGCTTGACCACCTTCATATATTAATATATATCGTTGTAAGTTTAACATAATTTAGTTTTTAAATTTTTTAAATTTTACTTCAACAGTATTTCTATTTATAGTAAAGAACTCAAGGTTTTCTTGACTAAATTTTATTAAGTCATTTATTGTATCATCACTATTATAAGATTTTTTATATTGCTTTGCATTTATCCAAATATAATTTCCATAATCTTTATTTGACGTTGATGCATATTGAACAAAAAATATTAAATATTCATTATTTTTATCATTAAATTGAGTTAATAAATAATTATGTATCATATATGTCCCAAAACATGAAAATAATTTATTAATATCTTTTTTATAATTAATACTTTTAGCGTTATCAAAAAATTTATCAACAAATTTTGTCATATATTCATACTCAGAATTTTCGTTTTTAATACCATAATATTCTGCTATTATATTTTTCATTGTTTCAATAATTTCTTTCTCTTCTTTATCTTTAAACTTATTTAAAAATTCAGTTTTATTTAATATTGTCTTTGTCCCATAATGTGAAAAATTACAACCATCACAATATTTTACTTCTATTTGTGACTGTGTTAATACAACATCACCATCTTCATTATTTTTAGAAACATTATCATTAATAAAAAATTCTAATAAATTTTCAAATCTACCACAAGTGGTTTTCCCATTATTTTTTGCTTTTAATTTTGAAACATTACATAATACATCTCTTAAATTTTTATCAATATTATTATCACTAGAGTTGGTAAGTTTATTACTAATTTTTACAAAAATATTTTCAATGTTATTATAAAAAGTAGCATTATCAGAAAATATATCATTAATATCTAATAATTTTGTATTATTTTTAGAATTAGAATCAGACTTAGAATCTGGATTATATGATACCATAGCATTTAAAATTAAATCTTTATTTTCAGAATTTAATTTTCTAAAAGCAGAATACATAATATCCGATATATTTTTCTTTTCACAAAATTCATCAAAAATACTTTCAAAACTATAATTTTTATCAATATTATTTTTATTATTTTGTAATATATTTATAGCTTTATTATATTTTTGTTCAACTGTTTTCCCATCTATATTATCAATAATAAACTTACTTAAATCTTCTAAAGTTTCTTCATTTATATATGCTACTAAATCTTTCATACTAATTTCTCAAAAATATAATTTTTTAATGATGTCATACCACATTCTTTAATAAGTACTTCTAATTTAGATTTAAATTTATTGAATGCTTCAACGAATTCATCAAACATTTTACCAGTACCTTTAGGCATGATTTTTTCAAAAGCTTGCTTATCATTATTTATGATGGATTTACGAACAGCAGTACCAGATACTCCGTCAGTTCTACCTTTACCTGTATTAACTTTTAATCTTCCTTTTAATACATTTTTAATATTTACACCTGAACCTAATTCTGTTTCTAGTTCATCATATTTATCTATCATAGTTTCATAGTTATCTACTCTATCATCACCGCACATCCAATATTGTGGTTCATACTTATCATCGTTTTCCATTATAAAATTATTAAATCTATCTAATGCATCAAAAACATTTTTTACATAGACAACATCAAGAATATTTTTATTATTCTTTTTTATAATATCTAATTCTTTTGAAATGAGTTCATTAGTGAAAGGACGTTTAAGAAGTTCTTTTTCTTGTTCTGTTAAATCTATTTGTTCTCCATTTAAATATTGTAGTACTTTATTAACAGATTCTTTTTTAACAACTCTACCGAGGATTTTTAATCCTTTAATTGATTCAGGTATACCAGAAGGTTTAATTTGATATATAATACAAGGAGCTTCACCTTCATTTACCATATTTTCATGTCCTTTAGTAAATGGTTGGAAGCGTCCTACTGTCATATTAATTTTTTCCATTCAAAATAAAAAATCTTTATATAATAATAAAAAAGAGGCTTTAAAGCCTCTTACAATTATATTATTAAGTTTAATATTATTCAGTATTTTTAGGTTTAAACTGACATTAATTATTTCCACGCATCAATAATATCATATTTAAACTCAGAAATTATTTCACTTATATCATACAAAGGAGAATCTTTACTACATAATGCGTTTATAAGATGAGGATAATATTCACTTGGTATATCTTTTCTACATGATATTTCAGTAACATAATCATCTACTTCAGATTTCCTATAATCAAAATCAATTTTGATTACAAAATCAGAATCATAATCATCGTTAAATAAAACACCACCTTCAATATTTAAATAACCATAAGGATTTTCTTCTAAAATTTCAGTAGCATCAACACCATATCCTAATAAATCAAACTCATCATCATCTTCAGATGTCCATACTGCTGAATTAATAGCAATATCCATTTCTATTGGGTTTAATGAAAAGGTATATGTAAAATTAGTTTTACTTTCATTTATAGTTTTTTTAACAAAATTTTTAAGGTTTTTCATTTTTTTAAGTATTTTTATATAATAATAAAAGGGGCTTTACAACCCCTTACAAATATACTATTTAAAATTTCTAGTAAATTTAATATTATTCTTACGTCTAAAATATTTATATTTGTTAGATTGAGTATAATCGTCTCCAGAAACAAGATTAAATTTAATATTTTCAATTTCAAAATCATTCTCTACTCCACCAGGTGCATAAGTTATTTTTACAGTTATTTTTGTATCTTTATGTTTAATATAAAAATCATATAATTTTTCATAATCTCCATCAAAATAATCTTCTGGATCTGTTGTTAATGCATCTATTAATTCTGCACCTTCTTCCATTGATTCTGGTGTAACTTTATTATCGTCAATATACCATGAAATAAAGTTATGAAGTGTTGTTTCTGCTTCTTCGTGATGAAATGATTTTTTCTCAGTTATAGCTGATTCACTTAAATATAATGTTAAATTTTTCATTTTTTTTTTTCAAATATTTATTTCGTCCAGTACCCTGTTATTTTCTTATCTCCGCAATCCCATGAATCATAGTATAAACCATCAACAATACAAACAATATGTCCTCTCATTAAACAAAGGTATGTACCATGTTGATTAGCTGTAGCAAATTCATTTACCGTTACTCGTTCTTCTTTTGATAGTTTAGTATAAGTATAACCATATTGGTCTTCAAGAACTCGTTTAATTACCTTATCGTCATTAGGCATTGTAGATTCTTCCATTCCATAATTAGCTGCCATATCATAAGCTTCTTCCCAAGAAATACCTTCAGCTTTTGTATATGCTCTAATAGTACAATCACCTGTTCTATTATTTTTTGGATTAGGTTGGTATTGAACCCACTTTCTTTCAATTGTACTAGGACTGTTAAATGTTAGTTCTCTTTCAGCAGCTAGTTCTTCTACTTCTAAACCTTCTAGTAATCTAATTTCTTTACCATCAGGGTCAATAAAAGTAATAATTTCTTTATTAACTTTTAGAACACCACCAAAATTTCCTTGTTTATCAACTGCTGAAAAAATTAAGCTGTCGCCCGAATCAAATGTTGTTTTTACTGTAAATTTACTCATAATGTTTAATATTAATAATTTATAATATTAATATAGAAACATTTAGCCAAATTTTAATAATCTATTTCTGTCAGTAGCTTTTATTTGATTATATACTTCTCTTTCATCAACTATAGTTCCATCTATAGCTCTTGCTTGAGAATTAAAAGTATCATATGATTCCCAATAATTTTTTGAAGAAAAATCTTTATTTAAATTATCTTCGTGAGTTTTTAATAAAGAAAATAAATCTACCATATTAATTAACGTAACATTATACCTGGTAAACCAACAAAATTTCTACAAGTATCATTAATTAATAATGATTGATTTGTTGGGTACATTTGTAGTAACTCAGATACATTAGTTATATATTTATTATATACTTTTATATCAGTAATATTACCAATGAAACTATAAAGAGTAACATCTCCTTTTGTATGTTGTTCAAACTCTATATTAAATGAATCAATATTTTTTATAATTTCATTTTCATTGTTAATATTAAAGCTATAATGTATATTTTGTAATCTATATTTAGGTATATTAGGAGGATATGTTTGCTTTATAGCATTACATTCTATAATATTTAATAGTTTATTCCATCTAATATAAACTAAATATATATTATCATTATCTAATTCTATTGGACATAAATTATCAAATAAATAAATATGAGTTTTTGTTTCTGTCATATCTATATTTATTCTAATTGAACCTATTGTTAATAATGTTCCTTGACAACCAGTTTTATTTACTATTGGTTCTATAATAAATGATACTGTAGCTTCATCACCACAAAATTGTTTTTGATATATAATTTTACATTCCACATCTTGCTGAACATTTATAAAATCATACATTTGATCACCAATAACAATACCTTTATTATATATAGATTTACGTATTAATTTTGAATTTATATTAGTAAAATCTTCTGTTGTCATAGATACATATTTTCTAACAGCATCACTTTCAAAAACAGGATATAATGGTATAGATGGCCTATCAGGAGATGATGTTGTTTCTTGACCTGACATATTGTTTTCATCATCACCAAATAATTCTTCATATTTATTCATTATTAATGAATCTACAAATTCTTGTGTTTCACCTAAATCTACTGAATCTTTTTCTTGATATTTTACTAATGATACTGTAAATGTTGTTGCTTGCCACATTAATCCTTCATTCTTTTCTTCATATGCTCCATTTACCATCCACATTCTTTTCATCATTGGTATATAAATAAAATCACCTTCCATTGGTTGTTCATTAATACCAAATGCTGTAGCAAAAACTGTTTTGGAAATTTCAACATCCCAATCTGTAGAAAAATCAAAACCCCATTCAGAAAATTCAGGTTTTGATGATGGCATTATATTATCTTTAACAATTATTTTAATTTGTTTAACATCATCAATATTCATTAAAGTATATTCTTTAAATGTTATATCTTTTGTATTATAATCTGGAGATAACTTAAAATAATATGCTGGTATACCTACAACATCAGATACTGTATTAGACAATTGCTGGTATAATCCTACAGCATATTCCATATTAGCATAAGGATTATATAAATTAGGATTTGATATTATAGAAGAGTTAAAATCAAAACATTTTGCTAATGCAGCAGAAAATGAAAGATCAGAATTATTATATTTTACATCTGTTACTGGTCCAGCAATTTTTACTTTAATAAAAAAATCAGTATTTACATCTACTAATAATTTTTGTGTATCATTATAATTTAACCAACATGACCATGTAACATTATCTATACTATATGAAAATTGAATACACTCGTTACAATATAAGCTGTCATTATTATAAAATTGAAGTAATGATATATCATTAATTGCTTCATTAATGGTTATAACTTGATTAGGAGAACAATTATTATAACAAGTATGTTGTGTAGTATTATTCATCATTATCTTCATTATCAGTATTTTTATTTTCGTAAGCTATAAAAGAAATTATTTGAGTTATATCATCTATATCCAATTTTCTTTCTTTAAAACTATCATCAATTATTTTTGCGTTAAATCTATTAGAAGAATCAGTATCTTCTATTTCAACTAATAGTTCATCTAATAAACTTTTATATAATTGTAATTTTAATACTGATAAGTTTTTTATAACATCTGTTGATTCTTCTAATTTTACGAAATTTGGTTTAAGTGATTTCATATTATTTATCTGCTTTATTTAAATCTAATAATGATGATATTGTTGCAGCTTCACTTAATAAATCTTTAACATTATAAACTTCAATAGGCATTAATGTTCTTTCATATTCTAATATTATTAAACCTATCATAACATTAGTATTAGAATATAGACCTAATATTATACATTCTTGGATATGTCTTTCTTGACGTAATCTATCATATAAAACAGGTGAACGATCTTGTAGTTCTTCTAATTCGTCTACTGTATAGTGCATAATACCACATCCATTATTAACATCATTTATAATAGGAATTAATGATGAAATTTCTTGGTCTTTAAAAGCACTACATATAGTATGTAAACCTTTAGCAAATTTTTCATAAGTCATATCATACCAAACAAAAGATAAACCAGAGAAATTTTGTTTACTATTATGAAATTCTAATATAAATGCTCTATCGCAATTATATGTTTTTAACATATCAAAAACTTTAGAACTTATACGTTCACTAACATTTAAACGTACATTATTACTTTTTGTATGTTCTTCACTATCTATACGAGATTTATTATTAACAACATCTGTCATTATATCTTTTATCATTTTTGTATTACTATCTGACTGATTAATAAAAGCATTTAGTAATAGTTTATTTTGCTCAGCAACAGTTCTTGACATTTCAGTTGCTAATGTTTTAAAACCATCATTAATTGTTGTAGTTGTTTGTTTTGCCTGTTGTTTATTAATATAATTAAATATAAAATATATAGCAACAATCACAATAATTGCTATAATTCCTGGCCATCCATATTTCATAAAAATATCTGCAAATGTTGTAATTATTCCAAGTGTCATATATAATATTTATAAGTAAAATTTAACTTATATAATAATAAACAAGCACTACTCATTTATTGAATAGTGCTTTAAATAAATAAACTTTATACAATATGATGTTATGAATTTTTCTGTTTCACTAAATATAATATCCATTTATTATCATCGTTAAATTCCATTTTTGATAATACTAGTTTATTCTCGTCATATTCAATTATATCGTTTAATTGTAATTTAGGGCCACCTACTAAATCAGCAAAAACAATTTGACCATTATTATGAACTATTCTTGTCATACCAAATTCAGAGCATAATTGGCCAATTACTTCATCATCTTTATCTATTAATACTCTAATATAAGAATTTATTGTTTCATCTCTTGTTTCTAATGTTATTGTATTATTCAAAAAAATTTGATTATCTTCATTATAAACTAAATCCCAAACAGTGTCAAATAATTCTTCATAAGTACCATTATTTTCAATAACAAAATCATAATTATCTTGGTCTAATGTATCTAAATCATGTTCTGCAATATCTGTAGCTTGTTTAATTGTATCACGTTTAATATTTATCATTATACCATTATTTGCTTTTATATAATCATATTCATGTATAAATCTAACATCTGTACAAATAATATAATTCAAATTAGGTAGTTTCTTTCCTTTAGTTTGTATAGTATTATTAACACTATTTATAAATACATTTTCACAAATACTTTCTTGACAAATATAAGTACCTACATAAACTAATAGTTCTCGTAAAGACATATAATAATGTTCATCAGAATATTTGTATTTACTTAAACTATTATAATATTCTTCAGCACTTATAATATTATTAATGTTTGGTTTATTTTCTGTATATTTAAAATCTTTATTAATACAAATCCAAGAATTATCTTTATTACTATATAAATAATCTACTGGAATTCCAAATAATTTTGCACATACTTGTTTTAATCTATCTGCAAATGCTATACACATACAAAAATTTGTGTCGTTATTACACATACTATCATGGGCATTATATGTAGCATAAGGTCTAACTAATGTTGAATAATGTTTGACAAAAAACGCCCAAGTACTTTCTTTTGTAAATCTATAATTTAAAATACAATGTAACATTTTGGCAACTGTATCTTTACCAGATCCAGCATATCCATTTAATCCTATATATAAAATATTTTTCATAAGTATATCTTTTATAAATATATATAATATAATATAGTAATTTGATAGTAAAAATTTTAAAACTTTTATCTGTTTGGACCAGAATTTATATTAAATCCTGCTTGTTGTATAGATCCTATTAATGATGTAAAATTCTCTTGATAAGTATATCGTTTATTTGTATCAATATCAGTAAAGTTCTTAGTTAAAACTGTATCTGCTATGTGAACTACTTCACCAACAGGTTTAACTGCTGCTATAGCTTGACCCATTTCTAATTGTTTATCTGAGTCATTAGATACTTTTCCGGATGTTTTTATTTCTTTTTTAATTGGAATACTACTACCATTTTTAAAATTATTTTTATCTAATATTTTATTATATATAGAGTGTTGACCCATAGTATACATTCTTTGAATATCTACTGAATCTCGTGGCATTGCGTGTTTTAAAGATACTTTTACTTTTAATTCAGATGGGAAATCATCTAAACCTAGAGGACCAGAATGTTCAATTTCCGCCTTAGTTAATATTAAATTACCCATTACAGCAATAGGATTTAAAGGGTTACCTATTGTTAAATGCCATAAACCAACAGCATCATTTGTTAGTAATGAGTCAAAAGCATACATAGCAGGTCTACCTAATTTATTTTGTAATGAACCTTTTAAAGCTGCACCAATGTTATTACTTTTAAAAAAGTTTTCTGCTGCACCTTTTGGATCATCTAATATAGCGCCCATATCAATTCCTAATGTATCTCCTATTAAAGAACCTATAGTATTTGTTAAAGAACTAAATGCGTCACCACCTTCACCATTCATAAGTTTACTAATAAATGATTCACCTGCACCAAGTAATCCAGATGAAAATTCCATAGCTTTTTTCCAACCTTGAACATTTTGTGGAGAACCTATAATACGTTGTTCACCACCCCAGAATGTACCAGTTTTATAAGTAACAGTTAATATATTTGCTAATAAATCAAGGAATGCAGACTTAGCATTTATATTGTCGTAACTACGTAATTGATATCTAAAAACTAAATCAAATTCATTAGTAAATTCTAGATTACCTTCATATGTATGTGTCCAACGTAATGTATCTCTAGGTTCATAAACTTTATGTTCATCATATTTAGAACCGTTCATTGCTTCAACATTAGCATATGGTGCGCTAGTAAACATACCTGTAGAACCATCACGAGATAAAATTCTACCTAGTGCATTAGGAGAAACACCGTCTGCAGTAGATTTATTATATTTAGGGTTAAATAAATTAACAAAATCACCCATTATACCTCTATCTGGATCGTTTTCTTCAGACTGCTTTTGTTGAATTTTACTTTCAAGTTTTTTCCATGTAGCTTCTACACTATATGTTAATATACTTTCTAATTTATTATCTTCTGTTCCAAACCATGTAATCATACGTCCAATATCTGTTGGTGCAGACATAAGGTTAGTATCGTCATTAACATCTGCTGCAGATTCAAAAATATTATCTTGGATAGGTGAAGGAAATCTTCGTAATGTTATTAAATGATTATTAGATATTTTACCTAATTCTTTACAATACATAAAATCAGCATATCTATATTTAGCATTACCTAATGGAGAATTTTCAACGCCACTCATATATACTAAATTAGATATTGAACAATCATTAATAGGATATTGATATACTGTTCTATTTAGTTTTTGTTTTGTACCGTTAGGAAGACTATATTCAGCAGATAATGGGGCACCATCATTAATTGTATCTAATAATGGTATATTTGGAGAAATACCTGCAGAATAAACACTTTGATAAACATTAAATAGAGATGGAGAAACAATACTATGATATACTATTTTATTTGAATCTCCGTCTTTTTTACCTGCTGGTCCACTTAAAACTCCTGCAGTGTTCGCTAATGATGTTTTATAATAGTTAATATTACTTAATATATCACTACTAAAAAGTAAATCATTAGACATTATACTTCCAGAGTTATAATAAATATTATTTCGTTGAGATAACGTATTAACTTGTTCCATCTAATAATTTTAGAATATATTATATATAAAAATAATATTATAAAGAACATAGGCTCGCTTGCCTATGTTCTTCTAGTACTAAAATAATGTCGTCTCTTTTATAATAGTACTGTCATCTAACTTATTATTGTCGTCATCGTCATCTGTATTAAATATTTGATCTCTAAGAGAATTAGTATTTCGTTGTTTTTCCATAAACCTATCATTAGAACCATCTAATTCAGAGTACTCATAGTAATCATAAGTTTCTTTTATAGTATCTGAAATTGATTGTTGAACATCAGATAATTTTATTTTTGATGTTAATTCTAATTCTGGTAAATCTACATTCTCATCTATTGATTTTGGTAATGCTTCTTCATTTGTTAATTCTTCTGAATCTTTCATTTCGTCAATTAACTCTTGCATAAAGAATGTTTTTGTTATATTACCACCATATACTGTATCTAATTTATCTTTAGTTTCCCATAATAATTCAAAAGGTTCTATACTAACATTACCTTCTTTTTTAGGTCGAGATTGTATTATAATACAACTCCATAATTGTTTAATATGCTCGTGTATCATTTCAAGAAACATTCTATCTTCAACAACTACATCTTTAATATTATTAGCTATTCTTACAGCAGCGTTAACATTAAATTTTTCTATTTCAGATGTTTTAGCAATAGGATGTTCTATAGCAAATTTTTTAGCATCTGTTACATATTTATATATAGGGAAGTCTAATCTATTTTTCTTTATGGCATTAACGATTGATATAAATTTTCTAATTCTTGTTAACTTAGTATAATTTATTCTATTTTGCTTTTTATCTGTACAATACTTATATATATCAACTATAGTATCACAATTATAATATCTATATAAACTTAATACTATAGGTGTATTCTTTTCTACAACTTCAACATTTTCAGTATATATTTTTGAATCTTCTCGTATTTGTATATTTTTATCATCTCTACCTTTTAATATATCAAGATTACCTTTTATAATTTCTCTATATACTTCTATATTATTATCATTAATACTTGATAAGAATATCATTGTTTGAGATGTTACTTCATTATATCTTCTAGTTCTACAATCTTTCATATATTGTTCAAACTGATCAACTTTATCTTCTGGTATAATTTCAGTATGATCTATTTGTGTAATTGTATAACCATAATATCTAAGTCCATTTATTAATACTGTTAGTTGTTTACTATAATCTGAATATCGTTCTTCAAATACTTTTAATTTATATGTTGTTTCGTCTATATAATACTTACACATATTTTCATCGTATTTTAAAAACTTATTTGCTGATATAATAGATTGTATTAATGGGTTTGATTTTGACTCATCATTATTACGTTCTATTAAATCATTACACATTCTTATTAAGTCTCTTGCTAATAAGAGTTCTTCATCATTAAACTTTAAATTTAAATCATATGTTAAATAATAGTTAATAGGAATTCCTTCATTATCATTTTTAGGTAATATTAATCTAACATATAAATCATTATTACGTAATCGATTCGCAAACTGTTCAATATCTTGTGGAATCCAGGTCTCATTAAAATAAACACTAAATGTATATCTATCACAAATATCAACGCCTACTGATAAATATGTTGTACAAAAGATAATATCATTATTTCCAATTGTTTTATCATAGTTAATATTATCCATTGAGTCATCACCATAGTTTGATTTCTTATAATAAAACTTATTTAATTGACGACCAAAATTTTGTTGGTCTAATAAATCTTGAATTATACCTGTAACTTGTTCAAAGAATAAATTGCCTTTGTTTGTTGGAAATAATACTTTTCTACCTTCTATAATATCTTCTGTCATCATTTTACACATATGTAATATTTGTTCAATTTGTGAATTACAAAAATGAATATCAAAATTTTTAATACGTGTATCTTCTTTTGTTACTTTAATATGTTTAATACCTGGAAAGAAAGTTAATTCTCCAGTTGGGGTACCAGTCATTAATATAATTTTAGCCTTACAATTTGCTAATCTTTGAATTGTTGGTGCCATAACATCTCTATAAGAAGATGTAAATAATAAATGCGATTCGTCAAGTACTATATATTCAAAATTAGCTTGGTCAAGTTCCATAACATTTAATCTTGAAAATTTATCAATTGTCATAGACATATTATGATGACCTAATAAATCATCAAGTGTTGGACGTTTGTTACCATAATAATAAAGCCAATCTTCAGTAACTTCAGATTTTTCAATTTTAGATTTAATAGTTGATGTAAATGGTAATATAAGACATGTTTTTGCTTTTAATGATTTAATCATCTCAGTTTTCCCATATCCTGCACCTGCTTCTAATAATGTTATTTGTGATAAATTCTTTATAATATCTTCTTTTAAATCTGATAAATATTGATTACTTTTTAAATAGAATTGAATACTATTAGAAGAAGTATTAAGAACATTAACTATATCTTTTGTATCTACATAATTAATTTCTTCTAATCTTTCTTGTTTATCTAAATATACGTTAGTATCTTCTTTAATTTTAATATTAAATCCATGATAAGTATTTAGTTGTTTAATAGCCCAAATACTTATTGGTTTATTATGTATCTCTGCAGTTTTAACGTCTCCTTTTAATTCTCGATAAGGTGTATTCTTACATATTTCTAACATATATTGTAATGCTTTATCACTACCATATATATTAGTTAATGTATTTGCTAATTGCCAACGTTGATGGTGTTTATAGTGTTTCTTTGTATTTTTATTATTATCTCGAATATCAATATTTTCAACATCTGTTAAATTAACATTATTATCTTTATCGAATTTATCATTATTAAACCACTCTAATTTAGAGAAAATAGTTTTTAATGCTGGATGTGATATCCAATCTATTGATTCTACACCATTATCAAATGCTGATTCAAAATTAGCATCTAATCTAGTATCAATAAAGTTTGTATTTAACATAGCAGTTTCATCTGAAGGTACAAAAATACCTTGTTGATGTTTTGCCATTGCCATATCCATAAATGTCGTAATATCATCAGGTGTATAATTAAATTTTGATGCATACTTTGATAATACTATATAAATATATGAGTACTTATGACGGAAATTACATAAGTATTCAATTTGCTTATTTTCTGCTTTAATAGAGATTGGAGATATTTTTGTCCAAATGTGAATTGATTTTTTAGAAGCAGATTTTGTTAATCCTAAAAACCAATTATATTTTTTAAGTTCTTCAAATAATAAAGGTTTTAGATTACTTGATAATTCTTCATCTTTAATATCTAAGTCGATAATTTGAAGCCCATTCCAATATATAATAGAATCATCACCAATAGGACGATTATTAATACAAGTTGAATAAACAACATGTCTTTTTGCTTTATCTACATTATTAAAAGATGGATTTATTATATAAGAATATATATCGTACCAATTAAATAATCTACCTGAACGGTCATAAATACTATTACAAACTAAAGCTTCTAAAGTTAATAATTCTGAATTTATAAATCTTTCTTGTTCTTCTTTAGTACAATTTATAAAGTTATAATCAGAATAATTAAATTCAGTTTTACTATTATTTAATTTTTGATATTCAGGTGTTAATAATCGGAAATTATTTAAAATATCTGTTAATGATGAAGTCTTATCATAACTTGTTGATACTTTCTTTATATAAGAAGTTAAATCTTTTATATTTTGATTTGTATTATTCATTTATATTTGTTGACGACATTTTTAATAAGTTATTTTAAATATAGAAAAATCATATTACGAATTTTAAGAAAAAATTGTTAAAATAAAATTTAACTATATTGTAAAAATTACTATATTTAAAATAGTTATTATTATATATAAAATTATAAAAATAATTTATTTTAATAACAATTTTATGAAATCATTAAATTCATTTATTAACGAAGCAGGTCGTGGTAGACCTAAAAAAGAAGGTAACATTAGAGACGTAGATATGGCTGCTATTAATGGTAAGTCAGCTAAATCTAATGGTACTAATGGCGCTATTGGTTATAATGAACCTACTGACGATACTGCTAATAAAGATTTAAATAAATCTATTAAATTAGGTTTATATACAAAAGAAGAACTAGACCGTAATAAAAAGCGTTTATTAATGAAATTCAAAACTAAAGAACCATTTATGATTTACGGTGAAGCTGGTTGGGGTAAAACTAGTGTAATTGAACAAATGGCTGAAAGATTTGGATTAGAAACTATTACTATATATCTTGATAAAGCTGAAGCAGTAGACTTAGCAGGTATACCAATTCCTTCTAAAACTAAAAAAGGTAGTGCTGCTACAGTAAATGCTTTACCTTCTTGGGCAGTAGAAATGCAAGAAAACCCAGATAAAGAATTCTTATTATTCTTTGACGAAATGAACCAAGCTACACCAGATGTTATGAATGCTTTAATGCCTATTGTATTAAAAAATGAAATTGGTGGTGTTAAATTTGAAAACTTCTTTGTTGGAGCAGCTGGTAACTATGAATATGAAAATAGTGCAGTAAGTGAATTATCTGGTCCATTAAAATCTCGTTTTAAACCTATTATTAACTGGGAATGTGGTACACCAGAAGCATGGGCACAAGCTACTAACTTCTTAAAAGCAAAATATAATGAAAAAGATTCATTAGAATTAGTTGCTGCTGTTTGTGAAGCTGCACCATTATTTGTTAACCCTCGTGAAGTAGAATTAAAAGTTCTTGATTGGGCTAAAAAAATGAAAAAAGCAACTGAATCTATCGGAGATAAAGATAATATTGATATAAATGATATCTTAGATAGATTAGAAGGTTTACATAGAGAAGATCTTGAACGTGATGAGAAAAAACAAATTAAACAACTAGCTGAAACTATTTTTAATTTTATTATTGGTAAAGATCAAAATTCTCAACAAACTGGACGTTCTCGTTCAAAAGGAGCAGATATGATTGATGATGTAACTAAAAAAGCTCTTTCAGATGCATTACGTAGAGGTTTTATAACTGGTGAAGATAAACAAAAATATGGTATTTCTTTAGAAAATATCGGTAAAGTCTTCTGTACAGATGAATATGGTTACGAACCTATTAATCGTGAAATGTTAGATAGATATATATCTAAATACGAAGAAGATGGTAAAAAAATAAAATATAGAACTGATGCTGAGTTCAAAAAAGATGGTTTAAAAGACCCTGATGAAGATTAATAATTTTAAATTCTAAATATTATGTTAAAAGTATCTAAAACAAATTCTGAAAGTAAATTTAAACATTTTAAAGATGATAATGAATTTTGTCAATTTGCTATTGATCCTAATTTAGTTATTAATACAGATAGATGTGTAATTGATGGTAAAAACATTGCGTCTTACGATTTTAAATTTACAGATTCTTACAATAAAGCCATAGAAGATGGTACTTTATTTGTAATAGATGATAAAAAATCACTAATTAATAAAAGAGGTGCAGTAACAATTAAATTAATTACTAAACCTATAAAAAATTTATATGTTGATTATGATTAAACAATTTTAACATATATTAACTAATAAAGATAGAAATGTAATTTTAAATTTTTTAGTTACGTTTCTATCTTTTTTCAAAATTATAATTATAATTTTAAAAATATGGAAATAACAAGTTCATTACTAAATGAAAAGGAATTTAAAAATACTAAACAAAGTATTATAAATATTTCTCAGATAGATAATCAAGAAAAATTCCGTACATCACTAATTGAATATATTAATGATACTGCAGATAATAATGACGATACATTTTTTTATGATATGTTACCTGTTACTAGGTTTTTACAACCAAATGATAAAGCAGTAGCATATACAACTCCAGATGGTAAAATATTTTTAAATGCACCATCAAATGAAATAGGAACGTCTAAAAAAGTATGGGATTTTATTTATTGTCACGAATGTTTACACCAATTATGGGATACGTTTTGTGTTGCAGATAAAATTAAAAAGGTTGAAGGTTCTTATGACCATTATATATTAAATATCGCTTCTGACTGTGTTATTAATGACTACTTATCTTTTTATAGAAAGAAAACAGCTCCTGAACAAGGTATTACACCTGAATACCTACAAGATAAATATGGAGTTGATTATGATAGAACTGAAGATACACAGTATACATTATACTTAAAATTAATGAAAGTTAAAGATAAATTAAAACAAGATCAACAAATACAACAAACTTTCGATGACTTTGGTGATAATCAGCAAGGTGGTGATCCAAGCGGTAGTCAACAAGGTGGTGACCCAGGAGGTAGTCAACAAGGAGGTAATCCGGGTGGTAGTCAGCAAGGCGGTGGACAACAAAACAGTGATATAGATAATATGTCTGGTCAAGAAGCTGCAGATGCTGCACAAGACGCAGCAGATAAAGCTCAACAAGCTGCTAATAATGCTTCAAAAAATGGTGGTGATCCAGAAAAAGCTCAACAAGCTGCAGATAAAGCTCAACAAGCCGCAGATGCTGCACAAGACGCCGCAGATGCTGGAGATGATAAAACTGCAAGAGAAAAAGCAAAAGAAGCAAGAAATGCTGCTAAAGAAGCTGAAAATGCTTCAAAAGGAAATAAACAAGGTAAAGACGGTCAAGATGGAAAAGATGGTACTAAAAATCCAGGAAATAAACAAGGTAAAGATGGCCAAGATGGAAAAGATGGTACTAAAGATCCAGGAAATAAACAAGGTAAAGACGGACAAAATTCTAATAGTAACTCAGGTTCTGGTCAAGGAAAAGAAGATATTGATACTGGAGACCAAACATATGATTCATCAGTTAGAGATTTTGTTAATGATATTATAGATAAATATAAAAATAGTATATCTGGTGTACTTGGTAAATTTACTGAACAATGTCGTCAATCAGTAGCTTGTAATAAGAAAGGTATTAAAGTTCAAGCTCAACGTGCTGGTACTGGATGGGATAAAAAGTTAAAATCAAAAATTACTGCGTATGTTAAAGAAAAAATTTTTAATAAACAACGTATGTTTAAAAAATCTTTTTCTAGACCAAATAGAAGACAAGGCATAGTAAAATTTGATGGTTCACCTCTTAACCCAGGTAAAAAGAAAGTTGAACAATTACTACTAGTAGATTTAGCATTCTATATTGATAAATCTGGTTCTATGGGAAATAATATTGAAAATGTTTTTGACGCTTATGAAAACATAGCAATGGCAGTTACCAAACTTTGCAAAGGTAATGCTGTAGTAAAAGATATTAATTATAGAACGTTTATTTTTGATACACAGATTAAAGAAATTAAATTTGGTCAACGCTCTCATTCTGGTGGTAATACTTGTGAGTTTGAAGATTTATTAAATTATATATCAAAACATACTAAAGATATATTAGTAAACTGTATTATTACTGATGCTGAATTTGGTGTTAATGCTTCAGAAACTCGTAAGTTTTTTGATGAATTAGAAGGATTAGTTATTGTTGTAACAAACAATCCAAATCAAACATTAAAAAATCTTGCTAATGAAGCTAAATTAAAAACTAAATATATATATATTGAAGCAAATAGCGATTTCTCTTTAAGCTAAGTTTTAAAATAAATATATATATTATAGAAAGGGTATACTACGGTATACTCTTTCTTATTTATATAATAAAGATGTGTAGAATGAACGAGGATAGTGTTTAAGCTAACCAGGATTGATTTTCTTTTCTCTGGCATGTATACTATAGTAAAATAAACAAAATGCCCTGGTGTGAGCCTAAATGAACGTGGGAGTATTTATAAATTATCTATATTTAATATTACTGATTTTATTATTATTTAAAATTAATTTTTTATATTTTGTAATGGCAAATAAATTTATTGTATCTGATGAATTACTTCAAGAAATAGAAAATAATAAATTAGCAAATGGATCTGATTTAATATCTATGTACCCTGCAGCAGGACATTATGTTAGTAGTAGTCCTTATTATAATTTTAATGATTTATGCGGAGATAACACACATAATACAGCTGGAACAAGTACTGATGGTAAATTACCATTTCATGTTAAAGAATACTCTGGACAATTACATTCTTTTAATTTAGATAAAATAACTTCTAGTTTTTTAAACGAATTTACAAGTAGATATTTTTATTTTTCTAAATCTATTTTAACTGATAATTCAGGATTTTGTAAACTTAAATTTTATAGAGGAGGTGATACGCCTTCTGGTTCTATTAGTTCATATTATTGTGATATTGATATGTGCGGTACTGTACAATCATGTGCATTAGTTGAAGGTGTTGAATATAAATATAATTTTATTGGAGCTGAAGATAAAAATATAATTTTAACAACTAAAACAAGTGATAATACAACTAATTATCCTGGTTATAAAATTACAATTAATACATCATTAAATAATATCGTTACAAAAGGTGTTAATTATATATTAGTAATTAAAGTTGTTAAAAAAAATATTAATCTAGCATCTTTTGATGTAGAATTACATATTAATATATTTAATGAAAAATATAAAAGTATAGATTTTAGCAATAAGAGTAAATTACCAAGATTAAAAGATATATATTTTAGTACTGAAAAAAATATACCTATAACTACAGGGTTACAATCAGCAACTACTTATGCAAATGTTAAATTAGGTAAAATGGCATTAATTGCTAGAACTGGAACTACGTATTATAGTAATGTGTCAACAGCATCTGGATTTAGTTGCGGTACTTTTGGAGAAACACTTGGTCCAAGTTCTACTTCAGTTACTTTAAACCCTTATTATGGAGGGTCTACTCAAGCATTTCAAATAGGTGATTGTTTAGGCTATAAAAATAAAAATTTTATTATTAGATTTCCTGATTTAGAAACTTATAATTTAGTTGAATCATCATACACAATTACATTTAATGTATATTATAGAATTCTATATTCAAATGGTAATTTATCTGATTGGTTTTCTAGAACAAACTCTCCTTATTCTGATGAATTAAATAAAAGTCTTAATGATACTGAGTTAAAATCAGGCGTAGGAATTTATTTAGGGGAGTTAACTGATATAATGTATATTGATGCTGTTCAAATTTGCTTAAGACCACAAGGCACAGGAGGTATTGGTTCAGATGTATCAGAACTAACAAAAACAAAAGAATATCCTTTTAGAATGTTTTATAATTATAATGGAGAATTATTAAATAATGCAGATATACCTAAAAAATAGAAATGAGGAACTTAAGTTCCTCATTTTTTATTCTTCTTCGTCTTCGTCATCAATATCATCTAAATATGATTCCATTTTTTCTATCATATCGATAATAGTTTCATATTCTTTTTCTTTTTTACTATCATCTTGAATAGCATTAGCATGATCTGTTAATAATTCAATAAATGAGTCTAATTTATCTTCTTGACCAGGTTTAATTTCAATTTTAATACCTTTATCAATATTTTCACAGTAAACTTTATTTTTATCTGCTATTTTTTTAATAGATGATAATAATTCAGAATCATCAACAAGAATTCTAAACCAAATACCTTTAGAAGATTCTTTTTTAGAAGATTCATTAATGTAAGCTAATAAACTTTTCATAGTATATCAATATTAATTTTTATTAAAAATATATTATTATTTTAATATTATCACTTAAATGTAATAATATATGGGTTAACTACGAACCCTCTACTTCTTTCTCCTATTATGAAGTTAGAAGCTACGTTTAGATATTTTCTAAGAATATTAAGAGAGCCATTTATGTCTGCATTGATATAA
>JAEIGA010000758.1_pt1 | contig 48097 bp, 68 predicted proteins | sample 9270691 | NCBI WGS metagenome assembly JAEIGA01 (sample SAMN17057246, study PRJNA624740) | gut metagenome | biome: biome; isolation source: fecal sample | host: Bos grunniens | place: China: Xizang | collected 2019
CATTTTGCACAACATTCTGGCATTTCCATATCTATTAAAATCATTTTGTTCCTCTTTATATTTATTTTTCATAATATTATATTGGATAAAGTATTTATCTTTTATTACCAGCCTCTTATTTTAGTTCTAATTTCTTGTAAACAATTATAACATATATCCCATTTTTCTACATTATTCGGAAAATCATAATAATGTTCATTTGAAATTTTTTTATTTGTACTTACTTTAGAATTATTTTCATATTTTAATGTAAATATATTAATATCATTATTAAATTCTTTTTGACAAATATCACAAACAAAAATTACTTTTCTCATTTTACCTTAATCCTTATATCTGGCATATTAATCAATTCATATTGATAATTAGTTACAAAAACGGGATCTATTTTACAACATCCTCTATTACTTACGCACCAAAGAAGAATATCCTTATATTCTCCTCTTCTGTTTTTATAAATACTAATTTTTATATCTGGCATAGGAAGCCCGTTACGATTAATAACCTCACTTAAAGCATCCCTATCTTCACTAGATACTTCTAGCATAATAGATCCTAAGTCAATCTTATCTGCTATACTTTTTGCACCACGAAGTAAGTTCTGGTCATAAACCTGGGCGTGTCTATATTCACTATTCAACTGTGTAGCTGTTTCAATAAATACTCCGTTCTCAACACACAAGTCTTTCAATCTAACTGCTATCATAAATAGAATATTATATTCCTTTAACCCCTCTACTCTACTCTTTCCGCTTACTTCAGAAAGTATTTTCATACTTGTATGTACATAATCATGAAATACATATCTAACATTCCACTCTCTAACAGCAAATTTAATTGTGTTTTCAATATCTTGTAAAGTAAAGTCCGGCAGGCGTTTAATATATATAGGACAGTTTTTCAATATCTGTGCAGCTTTTCTTACTCTATCTAACTCATCTGCATAATATTCATTATTAAGAATATTTCTTTCATTTACGTTAGATATAAAAGCAAGCATCATTGTCTGAATTTCATCTATTTGCTGCTCTGTTGTAATGAATATACAAGGTTCTTTAGTCCCGTTAGATTCCCATTCTTTGGTCTGGGGGTTATATAATTCATCACAGCCTATGAAACAACAGTCAGCTATCATCGCACGTGTTTTACCTACACCTGTCGCCGCAGAGCGTAGATATAACTTCCCTAACCTGGCGCCGCGAGTTACGGTATTTATTATTCTACCATACATTGGATAACCAATCTCTGGAAATTCCATAAGTCTTGCGATAAGAGTTTCAACCCCTTCACCAGCTTGCTGAAAGATTGTATCGGCGTTGTCTACATATTTCATTCTGATCTGTTGAATTTTACCATCAATCAAATCAGCTATTTTTTCAATAGATGTGTTATCTAACCAATCTTCCTGTGCTTGTTTCTTCTTTTGATCAAAGATATTGTCTATATCATATATTGTACTACAGTCGAACCCGATGTTTTGATACATTCTGAAGAGAGTCATCTTTTTCATTCGGGAATAGTAGTAATCAAAAGCAGCAAGCTGTGTTGATTCAGAGAGTTTGTGTAAATATTCAACTCCGTTATTTACTTTGAAAGTTGCCAGTTTAGTGGGACGAGTTTCTAAGTAGTCTGTAATTGTGTTGACGTTTATTTCTTTTGCTCCAAGCTGATGGAGATTGTATATAGAACCGAAGAGGATTTTATGAAATTCTTCTGTAAAATCTTCGGAATTAAAATTGTATTTTTCATTGTCAAGGAGAGAAGGGTTATTATATACTGCTCCTATGACCTGCATACATGATGGTATATCTGTGTATATTGCCATTAAATTTCTTCATCTCCTAAATCAAATAGTTTTGGTGGTGGTATGAACATTCGCGGCGAGGCTATAACGGTCTCCTTGACCTCTAACCGGTATTCTACAACATCCTTATTTCTCTGCTGTGCAAGGTAGAGGTTATAATAATATTTTTTAGCATCTTCATAAATATAAGGAATAATACCAATTCTTCCATTAGAAGATTCCTTGCTATTACCTTTAACCTCATAAAACCATTTCAGAGACTTTAACATCCCTGAATAGGTAAAATTGTATTGTTTTACATAACTTTCAGCTTGTTTAGAAATGGATATATAATTATAATCCTCACCATATAATTCTTTTATATACTCAAAAAAATCATGCTTTTCTTTCTCCTTTTTTAAGGTTTCCTAATCTTGGGATTCATAGCATGATTTGTGTGCGTATCTTCTTCCTATTTTGACATTTGGCACTGACAATCTGTCAAACTGCTCTCCACAGTACAGACATTTTACATATGCTTTTGCCATTTAACATACCTTCTTTTTTATTAATATACTTTATTATATCATAAATTCTTATATAAGTCAAACACGGCGACGGTTAAATACCAGCCGCCGCGCTCAAATTCTTAATTAAATTATCTATTTCATCTTTTGATAACTAAATCCAAAAGGTTTCATCCAACTTATTTTCAGTAAACCTTCTGTTAGCATAAGTTTCATGCTATAAACAAACTATCTTATGATTCATTTTATTAGCAAAGATAATTTGTATCCTATCTTTATTCATAGATTCTTTAAATCCTCATTAATTAAAGCTAAAAACTCAACTTGATAAGGTGTTATCTCACTAGCTTTTTTACCCTTACCTAAATAATGTTCTACAGTGGCAGTAATTTTACTAGCATTATTTTCATCTTTTTCCATAAGAGTTTCACATAATCCTTTAAATTCTATCATAAGATCTTCAAAATTATATTCTTCTTTTTCATTAATCTCTTGTTTTTCATCTGTAATAAACTCATTATCATGTTCAGCGGCTTCTTTTTCTATTGCTTCTCTAAGTTCTTTTACAAGATTATCGTAACTCATTGGAAATTCATTTTTAATATACTTAAATCTAGCACCACATTCAATACTATCGTCAGCACATCTAATTGTAAGAGTAGAAGTTTTATCACTATCTTTACCCTTTACCTGATGAGCATAACCTATAATATCTGCCATACCAGAAATAACAATTCTAGTAGAATTACTTAAAGCTGGTCTAATAGTTTTATTACCTGCTTCATCCATAATTTCTCTATCATGTCCAATAAATATAACAGCATATCCAAGCTGAGTTAATCCTCTGAAAACTTGACTAAATTCATTCTTAAAGAAAGTCCATCCTTTTCCGAAACCAAGTTCACCAAGAGTTGTAATTCCATTTTGATCGCAGATATACTTTTGACACATATCAGCAGCAATATCAATCGTATCAACAATAATGCTTTGATATTTTTCTTTTACCGCCGGCTTTTTTAACTATCTATACACCTGCTTCATTTCACCCCAGGAAGTAATATCTTGTGCCATAACTCCTGGAAGAGCATTATAACCTTTTTCAAAAGCTAAGAGAATAGCATTAGGCATTTGTGTTGCAAGAGTTGTTTTTCCCAATTATGTTATCCTAAAGGCTTTTTATCCTTTAGTTCTTACAGTTTCCTGTAAGTTCAGCATATCTTCTCATCCTTTTGGTTAGGATGTCGTAGTCTCGTGGTTTATATATTCTAAAAATTTTTGAAATTTTCTATTAAGCCGCAAAGAATTTAAATTATACATATCTAAAAAAATTTGTTTAGCATATTTTGTACTAATACTAAGCTCCCAAAGTTCTCTTTTGTCTTTTGAAATTGAAAACTCTATATTATTATATTTTGATATAAAAAATTTAACAATATCTTGTAAAATTTCAGAACGATGAGAACAAATTCTAAATCTTAAATATTCATCTTGTCGAGATATACTTCCATCTCCATCAAAATACCCTAAGATAAAGGCAAGTTTTTGTTCTTCGTTAAAGTCTTTTGGTAAATGAAGTGGTAAATAAGTTTTATTATTTACAATACCATATTTTGCTAAAAAATCTTTATGGTTTTTACTTGTCCATTCTAATTGACTAACTTGAAAACCATTATTAGTTAAGTAATCTAAAATATTTCTTTCTATTTGAACTTCTTCTTTTATTTTTTCAAGAATCTCTCTGTCTATTGAACTTAATCCAATTTTGATTGTATTTCTATCTTTTCTAATAGTTCCATCAGCAGCTATAAAACCCATTAGCCAAGCTTGATTAACTCCAATTTTATTAAAATAATTTTCATTAACAGATTTTTTTAATTTTGCATTACTAATAGCGTTTTGTTCTGCTCTTGTTCTAAAATGAACTCCTTCTTTTTCAAGATATTTTTTAATAGTCATACCGTGATGATTAAGTTGTCTACCTATTTCAGAAAGAGATTCTCCTGATAAATATAATTCTTTGGCTTTTTTAATTTCTTGGGTGTTCATATGTGATACACACTCTCTTTTTTAGTTTCAAAACTATGCGTTGCACGTGTTAATTCTTTTAAAAATTAACTTCCGTTCGGATTCCCATGAGAAAAAATCTTTTAGGGTTCCCGTTTTTACTACGATGTTTGCTCTATAGTTACCTATAGAGAGACCAGAAATTACCTAGTCTTAGGGGCTCCATATATGTAAGTAATATATCCACTTAAATCTGTACTTACTTTATGAGGTTCTATCTATAATAAATTTATTGCCATATAATTTTACTCCTTTTAAAGAAAGGGAAGGATTTCCCTTCCCTTTCTTAATACTGAAACTAAGATATTTTTATTTAATAATTAAAAATCAAAATCACCTTTAGGAACATTCATAACATTTTCAACTGAACTTTTGTTAGTTTCTTTATTTCTAGAAGCAATATAATCATCATGATTCTTTTTAAGTTCTGCAAGATAAACCTGTCTATCTGCCATAACTTTTTTAAGCTCTTCCTCTGTGATGGTATCTGCTTCTCCAAAGTCATATTCTACAGGTCTCGCCCAATCAACAACCCATTCTCTTACTGTTCGAGATACAGTTTTAACAGAAGCTGAACCAAAAGCAGATTCTTCAACAATTTCTTTCTTAATTAAGCTACTAATAATATTACCTTTAACTTCTGTAAAAATAGGTTCTGAAGTTGAAGCATCTAAACTTTCAAAATAGCCCATTCCATCTTCTCTTTTGCAGACAAATTCAACAGGAAGAAGACTATTCTTAAAATCAAAAATACCACCTTTAATTCTTACAAAGTCTTTTTCAATCCCTCTTTCAGGATCAGCTTCAACTCTAGTTGTTGACGTAATTACAATATCACAATCAAATGTATTTCTCTGATCTTCTTTTTCATTAAGATCTTTTGTTGTACTTACAAAACCACCTTCATTACGTTTTAAAGAAACAAGATTTCCTTCTGCATCATAAAAATCATTAAGTCCAATCGCAGTATTAACTCTCAATTTAAGAGCATAATCTTTTCCATCTGTTTCCCAAGTTTTTGCTCCATTAATAATATTTTTAAGATTAGTAAATGTGCTATTTGTTTTTCCATTCTTTGTTGTTTCTGTTACATATGTAAAGTGAACAGGAATAACATTGAGACCTTCTTCATCAGTAGCAATATCAATAGTACCAGAAATAAATTCTTTTCCAAAGTTTGCTGACTGTTCATTTTTTACAGTTTTAAGTGCAAGATCATGATGATAAAGTCTACCTTCGATTGTTTCTCTGTTAATAAAATCTTTCTTCATAATTTAATAATATCCTTTTCTTCTTTCATTATTATTTCTTATTATTTTTACTTATATATTTATTATATCATAAATTTTTTATTTAATCAAGATTGAATTTTTATAATATTCTTCAAAATTAGGAAAAGAACATTTCATATCACAAAACTTACAAATTTCATGATTACAATTTTCTTTACGATATAATAATCTTTCATGAAGATACTTTAAAGCTAATCCTGCCTAAATATTTGTTTTTATTTGTTGTTTATTTATTTCCTTTAGTTCCATTGTATCCAAATACATCTGCTTGATATAATTCTATAAAATATCTTTCTTTTTTATCGAGTTGCTCTTTAGAACATTCACAAAGTAGTTCAAAGGTAAAATTCTCTAAGCCATCTGACCCCATTTTTTGATAAAGTCTATTTCCAACAGGAGTATCTATACCTAATCCAGCTTTACAATGTTCTGTCCATCGTTTGTAAATATCAACAGATTGACCTATATACGACTAATTTGTATAAAGATTTGTTATTTTATAAATTCCCATTTTAGTACTGCCTTTGAGAATAATGGGAAATTGTTTTTTAGCAAGAGGCTGGTAATAATATTGCCAAATTAACATTGAAATAACTCGAGGTTTATGAAATGTTTTACTAAGATGTTGTAAAGAACGAATATCATATAAATCTACATTACTAGGTTTTAAACGATAATCATCCTTATTTTCTTTAATTTCATTCTATTTAAGAATAGCTTCATAAGCAGCTTTACGTGTTTCTTTAAGATTTTGTAACTCTGCGGCGGCGCTGTCCTATTCTTCTTTTAGTTTAGCCAATTTCTCCGCATGAACGGCGTCCGCGTCTTTATAAGCTTCCTAAAGATTATCAAAATAATTTTCAGCTGCTTTTGAACTTATTTTCTTAAATTCTTCTAACTGTTTTTCTACTATCTATTTCTATTGATTATAAAAATTATTAGCTTTTTTCTTTTGCTATTCAATCTATTTTAAGATTTTCTTATGTTCCTATTGTTTTTCAGTAATAGTTTTATTAATGTATTTTATTTCACTCTAGGAAGATCTTATTAAATCTTTAATCTCCTATAAATCTTTTGTCTAACTCTATAGTTGACTAGATAAAAGACTTATATCATTTTCTAATTTCTATTTTTTTTGTTCTACCTAAGTTAAATCTATCTTCTTTTTATTTATACGAATAAAAAGAATAATAGCTAAAACTATAAAAATAATACTAGCTATTAATAATAAATATATCATATTTAAAAATAGAGTTGAGTTTTTACTCAACTCCTAATCCTTATTTATTCAGCATCTTCTACTTCTATACTTCTTCCTTCGTCAGTAAGTTTAATATACTTTGGAATAACAGCTTTACCCTTATCATCTGTTGTTGGATCTCCTGGCACTCTCACCATAAGAGGGACTTCATTTTTATCTTCATCTTTATGTCTCTGGAAAGCCATTGTGATAATTCCATTTACCTGACGACTTGAAAGCCCAGTAGCTTCTGCAATGTCATTAGCAGTAATATTTTCATGTTCATGGTCTTTTACAAAATCGTAAACTACTCTTGAATTCTCTTTTAATTTCATTATAAATCTCCTTAAATAAATTATCTTAATTATTATGTTTTTATTATAACAAAAATTTTCTTATAAGTCAAAATATTTTAAGAGAAAATATCTTTAAGTAAACATTCATTCTCAGTTTTATCTTCTCTTATTTTTAAGAAAAATCCATGTCTAAGAGTTTGTTCTTTATTATCTTTCATCATACATTGTATTTCACAAACTTTATGAAGATATTTTTCTGGATGAAGAGACATATCTTCTCTCATAAAATCTGTTAAACCGGAGGCTACAGTACCGATTGATTTTAAATTACCTTGACTGTCATAGGCTCCAATTTCTATTGCATTTCTCCAACTATAATAAAAATGTTTAGTTACAGGTACATAAAACATTGAAATTTCTTCTGTTGTATATTTATCATAATGACATCCTACAGGGTATCTTTCTTCATTATCTGGATTAATCCAATATTGCCAAGATTCTAATTCTTTACCTGTATATGCAGCTGTGGGGTCTTTAAAACCTATAATTACTGCATCAATATTATCTACCTGCTTTGCTTTAAGCATAGTTTGTGGACGCTTACCAGGTTCGTATAAAGCAGCTTTTTTCTTAACTACCATACCTTCTTCACCTGAGGCGAGTGCTTTACCTATTGCTGGATAAATATCTTTTTCAACTACTTCTGCAAGTTCAATATATTTATAGAATCCTTTAATTGTTGACTCTCCTTCTATCCATTCAAATAAAGGAATATGCTTTTTCCATATAGCCTGTAAAACTTGATACCTAGTCCAGTTATTATAATTTAAAAGACTAGTACCATTATACCCAAGACAATCATAGATATAATAATGAATTGGACCATATGATCCTTTTTGTCTTTCTATTGCTTTTGGAGCCAAACATCCCATTATAGAAGTAACATCTTTTGATGTTTTACCTGGATAATAAATTTCTCCAAGAATAATAGTTCCATTTGGAATATCATGAAAAGCTTCTATAATATGTTGTACATTAGCAGATTTTTCTGTAAGTAGTCCAGTTTTTTTACTTACTGTACGCCCAAAAAGGTAGTTTTCACCACCCAATCCTTTAACATACATATATAAAGCTCCATCTTTTTTCAACTGGGCAAACCACGTTCCATCGTCACATGCTTTAAGCTGTGAATCAGTCCCTTTATGAATAAGCTGGGGTTCAATCATTAAACCACCAGCTCCTGGATAAAGTTTTTCTACTTCTTTAATATCAAACATCTATTATTTTCGTATTTCTACGTTCTCCTCTTTTTATAAAACTAACTTTTTCTGGTTTTATCTTTAAAATATGACCATATTTATCTTCTACAAAAGCATAAGTTTTTACAGGAAATTCTCCATTATAGTTCCAAGGAAATTCACCTGGAGGAACTATATAATCCACTCCAAAGTGAAGAAAATTATAACCAAATTTACCACTTACTTTACAAGGTATTCTTATCATAAGTTTTCTACTCCAATATCAGTATACCATTCTTTATGAATATCTTTCATTTCTTTTCTTATTTTAGCATTATCTATTGTAATACGATGAATATCATTTATTTTTTTCAATTCACCACTTTTAATGAATTGATTAAGATTTAATGGAATATAACCAAAAATATTTTGACAAATATTTAAATGGAAATTTCTTTCTTGCCCACCATGGTCATGTCCATGAATATTAAAAGCAATAGTCTGAGCAGTATCATAAGTTTGTAAATACACAGGCTCGTGAGAAAGAACAAGTTTTTGACTTATCCAAAGTGGCCCTGAATATACTTCATCAAAAACTTCTTCCATTTTTTCAATAGACTGGTCATGATTACCCATAATAAGAACTTTATAACATCTAAGTTTTTTAATATATTCTAAATCCCCAACATCACCAAGATGAATAAGAGTATCATTTTTATGACAAGTATCATTTAAGAGATAAAACTGATCTTCATTAGATATAAAATATCCCATATAATCTCTATCAAGATCTTTAAAGTGTGTATCTGAAACAAGATACACACCACCTTCTTCAGACCAGTGTTTAAAGCATGGATAAAGTGATTTAATCATAATTACCTCTTTAAAATTATAAAATTTTGAGTTCCATCTAAGTTAGATTCTGTAACGATTTTAAAATCTTTACTAGAATATTGCTACTTTAAAAATAAAAAATCCTGTCTATTTTTTTCTGCAAATTTATCTATATGATTACAAATTTCTGCTATATCTAAATAAATTTTTCCATTATCCATTGAATCTGAGATTGTCTGAAGATCGAGAAAATAATTTTTTAATTCATTCATATACTAGGAAACTCCTCTACTAAAATATTTAATACATTTAAAGCATCTTCACTACCAAACTGGATTTTTATATCTTCTATATGAAAAATTGAATCGTTATAATCACAATTATCATTATCAATAAAAGTAGTTATATCAATAGGAGAATCTAACTTCCAAATAAAATGATACATTTTAAATACTTCTGACCAATTTGTAGTATAAAAACAAGCATATAGCTTATTAGTTTTATAATTTACCAATCTAACTAAAAGTTTTTCCATAAAAAATTTCTCCTTTCATATTATTTATTATATCATATTTTTTTAAAAAAATAAAGTGAAGTTTTAAAACTTCACTTTATTTTCATATTTTAATTAATCCTTTTAATTGTTCATCTTTTATAACTGGGCGGCCGGCACTATCACGGGAAGTTTGAACAACTTCTGATACATTTATTGTCTTAGAATGCTTAGTTCCTACTACTAATAAATTATCTTCATTGGTACATATGATACCATTAATCACTATATCGGTTGCCGCGAGTCTTATACTTTTTGTTCCTTTTCCATTTGGAATTTGATTTGAGAAATCTTCTATAGGGATTTTAACAACATTTCCGACTTTTGACCCAACAATAAAAAACTTTTGTTCATCTTTTCTATTGATTGGCAAGCCGACTATAACGCTATCTCCTTCCACAAGTTTGATAGCCTTCCGTCCCGAAGTAACTCGTCCAATGGGAGATATAGACTTGGTTTCAAATCTAATATTCATTCCTTTCTCGGTCAAAACAATAACATCTTCATCTTTTAAAAATGTTACACTAGCTAAAGAATCTCCTTCTTTTAATTTAATAGCTGCTGTACCAATATTCTTTTTAAGATTTGTATATTCTTCAAGTTTAGTTTTCTTAATTAATCCTTGTTTCGTAAAGAATACAACATATTCTGCATTTGTATTATGTTTAAGATTAATTGCTGCTTGAAGCTTTTCTTTTGATTCAAAAGAGAAAATAGTTTGTAAATTTATTCCTCTTGTAGTATTAGATCCTTCTGGAATTTTATCAACGGGCAATTTATACATTTTACCTGTAGATGTAAATAGCATAACTGTATCAAGAGTGTTAGTGGCAAAAGAGGAAAGAATATTTTCTTCAGCAGATTTAATTCCTTTGCCTGCTTTTCTTTGTACTTTAAAACTCATTTTAGGAATACGTTTAATATCCCCAGCTTGATTAATTACTACTACTACATCTTCTGGAATAATTTCTTTCTTTTCTTTTGCTTCTGGTTTAATTTCTATATTAGTGATTTCTGTTCTTCTTTCATCACCATATTTTTTAACCAGATCTTTTAACCTATCTTTAATTAAATCTAATTGTAGATTTTCATTAAGAAGAATGTTATTGAGCATATTAATCTCTGCCCATAGCTCTTCTCGTTCCTTGTTTAGCTCAACAGAATCAAGTTTTGTTAAAGAACTTAATCTCATAGCAAGAATTGCTTTAGCTTGATTTTCTGTAAAATCATATTTTTCAATTAAACTTTCTTTTGCTATCTTACTATTTTCAGAAGATTTAATAAGTTTAATAATATTATCAATATCTTCTAATGCACGAAGAAGTCCTTTTACAATTTCAAGTCTATCTGTTGCTTTGATAAGATTAAAAGTTAATTCTTTCCTAAGACAGTCTTTATTATGTTCCACATAAATTCGGCAGCAATCTTCTAACGTAAGTTCTGTTGGTGTCTTATCTACCAGGGCAACTTGGTTATAAGAGAAGGAGGATTGGAAATTAGTTTTACGATATATATTTTCTGCCATAGTGGAAGGGTCCAATCCTTTGGCCACTTCTATAACAATTCTAATTCCTTTTTTGTTAGACTCATCATGGGCGTCTTTGATGCCTTCTAAAGTTTTGCTTTCACATAATTCGTTAAGTTCTTCTAATAATCCTTCTATAGTTTGTCCATATGGAACCTCATAAAAGATAATTTTATTATCTTCTATTTTATATCTTGCTCTAATTTTTACACTACCATGACCAGTTTTATAAATATCAGGAATATCTTTTCCATTTATTATCAATCCTCCGGTAGGAAAGTCAGGACCTGGAAGCTGAGGAATATTACCATCCATATAACTATAAATCGCGGATGCAACGTCACGTAAATTATGAGGTGCCCAACTGCACGCCATGGCAACGCCAATCCCACTGTTAGGGTTACATAAAAGATTAGGCAAGCTAGATGGCAAACACACAGGCTCTTCAAGAGATTCATCATAGTTTGGTATGAAATCTATATTATCTTCTTTAACATGACTTAACAACCCATCCTCTGAAATTTTAGCCAGTCGTGCTTCTGTATAACGCGCGGCCGCAGGTCCATCACCGGCAATATTCCCGTTTGAACCATGCCAATCAATGAGAGGATATCGCATTACCCAAGGCTGACTTAACCGTACCATAGCACCATATATTGATGAATCACCGTGGGGATGATATTTACCTATAACATCGCCTACAATACGTGCAGCTTTGACATGAGGTTTATTGAAAAAATGTTTTTCCTCAAAAGCTGACCAGAGAATACGTTTAGCTACTGGTTTAAGACCATCACGAGCATCAGGAATGGCACGATCTGTATTTACTGCGGCAGCGTACTCTATGAAGTTTGTACCAAGTTCTTGAACAATGTCATTTGTGTTATACTCCATATTTCCCCCCTTGTCTTCGAATTAATCTTAATATATCATCTACTTTAGATTCCATAAATTCTTGATCAAATTCATTATCAAAAGATAAATGATATTCATATATAAAAAATCTATATAATATTTCTTGAATCTCTTCTCTAAGTTTGGGATATTCAAAAGGAGGAAGATTAGATTGCATATGTAGCCTCCTTAATGATTTTATCAATAATATATCTGGCTGAGTCTTCATCTAATGCCCAATTCTGATATTTTCTATGACAGTCCTCACAGTTTTCAATATCTTTAGAATTTTTACAATTATCACAATAGGCATAACATAATTCATCAGTTAAAATTTTAACTGCCTTTTCTTCATCAAACTGCATATGTAACCTCTCTTGAATGTAATTTAATATAAATAAATCGTAAACATAACGTGGCTTTAACCGTCCTGTTTTCAAATCTATCTGAATTATTCATTTAAAGTATATTTATCAATAATTTCTTTTTTTGGAAAAAAACAATTATTTATATCTTCTTTATTTTCTAAACAAAACGTTTTAGTACATAAGCTACATAAATCATCAAAATTAGAATTTAAAATTTCTTGTCTAATTTTTTTTAATTCATCAAATCGCATATGTAGCCTCCCTTGAATGTTCTTTAATAAATGCCTTTCGTGCCGAAACTGCGGTTCCCATAAGGTCATCAAAGAGCGCGGCGGCTGCCGGTTTATCATTAACCGTTACCTTATGAAGAATACGACTATCTGGGTCAACTAGAGTCTCCTCTGTTTCTTCAACACCCATTTCACCTAAACCTTTAAGTCGGTTTACAGTATACTTTTTACCAGTATTATTCTGTCTATAAATTTCTAATTCTTCATCATTCTTGAGATACTTATATCCTTTGGAGGTGGTTATCTTATACAAAGGTGGTACACCTGCATATACATAACCATCTTCAATAAGTTCTGGACAAAATGACCAGATAAAAGTATAAAATAAGTTCTTAATATGTGCTCCATCAACATCAGCATCAGACATAATAATTATCTTACCATATCTAAGATCATCACGGTTATATGTTACTTTCATTGACTTGGTATCAATAGTTAATCCAAATGCATCAATCATAGACATAATTTCAGCATTTTTCTGTATTTTATCAAGAGTTGCTTTATAAGTATTAAGAATTTTACCTCTTACTGGAAGGACTGCTTGAAACTCATTATCTCTAGCAGTTTTTAAGTTTGCTGCGGCACTATCACCCTCAACAATATATATTTCACAATTAAGTCTATCTTTACTAAAGCAATCAGCTAATTTTGTATCAAACTTAACGGCTTTTTCTTTCTTTTTATTTTGCCCTCTAGCTACTTCACGAGCCTTCTTAGCTGCTTCACGGGCCCGCCGCGCATTGATAGCTTTATCTGCAATTCCTTTTACTTCTTTTTCATTATTAGCTAACCAATACTCAAGTTCTTCAGTAAAAGCTGGTATAAAAGGAGTCATGTCAATCTTTGTTACTCTTGATTTTACCTGAGCATCATAAGCAACTCCAGGAGCAGTAATGTTAAACACTACATACATTCCCTCTTGAATATCATCCCCAGTAAGATTTTCATCTTTTTCTTTTAACCATCCTTTTTCTTTAAAGAAATTATTAAATACTCTAGTAATGGTTGATTTAATTTGTGTAATATGTTGTCCATTTTCAGTAAGACCTGTATTTACATAAGGAACAATAGTAGATGAATATTTTGAAGTATATGTAAATACTATATCCATCTTATTTTTTCCTTTTGTATATTCCATATGGAATCTATTATTTATAAGTTCAGTATCTTTTACTGCAAGAGTAACAAGATCATCAATACCATTTTTTGAATAATAAGAAATTTTATTTCCGTTATCAAAAAGGTCAATCGTTAATCCAGGACATAAACAAACAAGAGTTTGAAGAAGAGATTTAACTTTATTAATTTCTACTTCTGTATGAGTAAAAAATTCTTCAGATGGCTGCCATGTTACTTCAGTACATCCACCTTCATAATTAGGACCTGTTTTTGCAATAAAACCAGTTCTTCTTGAATCAAAAATACCTTCTTTAAAATAAACTTCTTCGTAATAATCTCCTTTAGAAGTATAAACTTTTAACCAATGAGAAAGATATGTAGCTATTTTACTACCAATTCCAAAAGAACCAAGACTAGTTCCTTCATAAGTTCCATCTTCTCTATATTTGCCAGAAGTATTTAATACGCTAAAAGCTGCTTCAAGAACTGTTTTTCCATCTTCTCTAATTTCATTAATTAAAAAACCTTGACCATAATCTAATACAGATATAACGTCTTTATTTATTGAAATTTGTATAAATTTTCCATGACCAAGACGATATTCATCAATAGCATTAGAGAGGATTTCTACCAAAAGTTGTGTACTATATGTAGTATCACCAGCATATACTCCTGGCTTAAGACGGGTAAATTCAAGGGGAGATAGGGATTCTATACTATTTTTATCGTAAGTTTTTCCCATTAATAAGTCCTTTCATATAATCAGTATAAAATTCTAATTGTTTAATTAATTCTTCTTTTGTATAATCTTGAAAATGTATTGTTTCAGGTAGTCCTATTATAGTTTTATCTGGAAAAGCATTTTGCAATATTTTAATAGCATCAGAGACAGATTCAATATTACAATTTTTTGAAAAAGTTAAAACAAAATAATCTTTCATTATTTTCTCCTATTATATTTTATAATAATTATACAACAAATTTTCTTAAAAATCAAATTTTATTATCTTATTTATGATTATTTATACACATAAAAAAATTAGGAAAGCATTTCTGCTTTCCTAAAATAAAATTAAATTACTTGAATAAAGCTTGCACTAGCAAAACCATATTTCTAACCTTTAGCACCATTTATTTTAATATAATACCAAGAATCTCCATCTTCATCTTTTGTCTACATGCATATGCCAACGATAGTACCATATTTAAGAGTTGGATAGGAAGTAAGATTACCAGCTCTCATAGTTGGTTGAAGTCTAATATTAAGTAAATTAGCTGTTACTTTACCTTCTCTAGCAACAGTTTTACTATATACTCCGCCTCGATAAATTGGAATACTTTTTAATGGAGTAGAAGATGAAGAAGGTGAATATCCTAAAAGTTCATTAATTTTAGCTTGAACTGCATTATAATCATATCCAGCATTAGTTAAAGCTTCTTTTCTAGCTTCTCCTGTTCCCCATTTATTTTCAAGTACCTATTGAGCAAGCTAATCTACTGTTTTCTTTTGAGATTGATTATTGCTTGCAGTATATCCAGAATTTTTTCCTATTCCAAGATTTGTAGCAGTATGATTAACATCATTTAAAAGAATATCTCCTGGCATAAGATAGCTACTTGAAGTAAGATATTTACTCTCAGTAAGAACTTGGAATCCTGCATTTCTATAAGCCTATCTCATATTACCTGTATATGTAGCAGTAATATTTTTTAATGCTGAAATATTTAATAAATATCCTACTGCTTTTGTATTAGCAATAACACCAGCAGAACAGTCTGCTTCACATGGAGTAGTAATTTTTGATGGGTAGTATCCAACTTTTACAAGAGCATCCCAATAAGTTTGACGTTGATATTGGTCATAACCGATATTGTTGTTATTAGCTGCTTGAATTGCTAATTCAGCTATAAGATCACGAGCTTTTTGATTAGGATATCTAAGTACGCAGTTCCATGGGTAAGAATACCAGTTCTTTATTTCCCATTCATGACCAGTCTGATCTCCGGCCTGGCCGCCGCGAATACCCCAATTCTAATCTCCACCACTATTAGATATTTTATTAAAATAGTTATTAAAATTAATAGATATATTTACATTATTATTATTATTATTATTATTATTATTATTATTATTATTATTCTTTATAGTACTAGAAGAGGTGTTATTATTTTTTACTGGAGTTGCCCACTTTTTCCAATCATTTTTTGTTCCATAGAAGAGATTTAAATCTACTGCTCCAGTATATCCTTTAACTCTTCCTCCTTCTCCTTGATATTGACGAATTGTAGGCTTCATTCCCCAATTACCCCAAATCTTACCATCTTCCCAAGGAGAAGATTGATAATAAGTTATATTATAATTAGCATATTGTGCTCCCCAGAGCGGGTAAGAAGAGCAATTATTATACACAGCACAATAGCCATGAGAAGTATATAAGAATGGTTTTACACCAGTTAAATTATATATTTCATCCATAAGGGTTTTTACATAATTAGCATCACCCCATTTAGAATTTTGATAACTCTATTGATCGACAGCAAGAATAGCTTCTCCAATACCATTTACTGCTTTAACTGAATCCACAAAATATTTTGCCTAAGCTTTTGCTCCAGATCCATCTATATAGTGATATAAACCTAAAAGTTTTCCAGCTTTTTTAGTCTATTTATAATGTTGCTTATAATATGGATTTGTATAAGTAACTCCTTGAGTAGATTTTATAATAATAAAATCTGCATCGACTTGAGAAGGTTTTAAAGTTGCTTGATGACTAGCTATATCAATACCATTTAAAGCCATATTTTATTCATTCCCTTCTACATATTTTTCTATATTTTTATTAGTTTCTAAAAGATGTCTCATTTTAACTAAAGCTTCATCTACTAATGAACTAAAAGTTTCAAAAGATATGAACTAAGCTAAATCTGGAAAACGACTTATAAATAAATCATAAGCATAACGAAGTTTTAACTGTCCTGTTCCTCCACCCAGTTCTTTTTCCGCTTCTGTAACTGCCCATAATAACCATTCTTGTATTTTAGTAAGTTGTTCTGTTCTTGGTTTTTTAGCAAAATTGTATATTGCAATCGCGGCGACGGTTATCACGGCAATAGCTGCAACTAAAAGATACCAATTATTAATTAAAAATTCCATCATCCCATTGCCTCCTAATTATTATTTTCTTTATTCTATTTATTTTTTGCCTAAATAATGGCAGTCTAATAAACAATTCCTCCCACTGTATTTTCTTTAAGAGATTTTAAAGAATAAATTGCAAAACCAATAACCTAAGCTACAACTGCTATAATTAAAGATTGTAAAGCAGAAAAGTCAACATAACCTAAATCTATACTTTTAAAAGTTAGCATGATAGTAAAAAACTATATTGCTGAACAACTAATAAATAAAAATAGCATAAGAAATTTTGATGTTGTTAATTCTTTACGCTATTTCTTATATCTATTTTTAATTTTCTTTTTTTCTTGCTCTAAATCTTGTTTTTGGAGAATTATCTATTTTTCAATCTACCAATATTTAAGCTATTTTTTTAACTAACGTTGATCATTTTCTAAATTTTTCATAGTTTTTTTCATCATAATTATCCCCTTTATATATAAAAAGCAGGAACGCAGATATAAAATCATACGCTCCCACTCTTTTTACATTACATATTACTTGCTATATTAGCAATTTTACTTCTATGAATAGTTTTTAAAGTAATCTATCCATAAAAGTCTTGACCTCTAAAGATTTCTGAAACTCTTTTTAATCCATTATTTCCGCCTGCGTATAATAATGAATCTACTTGTTGAGAAAAATCTCCATCTAAAATACAAATAGAATCCTATCCTATTCGTTGTAAAGCAAGTTTCATAAGATCTATACTAAGATTTTGAGCTTCTGTAATATATACTCCAGCTCGCATTCCAGAAGTATCAAAACCTCTAATATCTGACATAGGTAAAAGAAGTAATTGACTCATATCTATAAGTTTTTCAACCTATTCTCTTGCTCCTAGTTTACTTATTAAAAAATTTCCTATTTGACTATCTAATAATTTTTCTGTTCTATTGCCGGGATAGTATCCTAGTTTTGCAGATCCTATTGTTGCAACAGTATTACAAAAAATTACAATTTTATCTATCTCCCCTTTTTCAAGAAGCCTAAATAAATAGGCAAGAGATAGTAACGATTTGCCAGTACCGGCCGCACCTTTAATAAGAGTTAATTGATTAGTTTTAAAACTATCTATAGCAAGTTCTTGATATGGATCTATTGGTTTTATTTTACCAAACATTTTACTTTCAATAGATGTAAATTTTACTTGAGAAAATCTATTTTTCCCTAAATATTTATATTTATCTATTAAATTGTTTTCTTTATCATATATTAATAAATACTAATTTACATTTAAATTATATTTATTATCTTCTAAAGAATTTATATTAGTATAAAAATTTGCTAATTCTTCCTATGTACTAAATGTAATTTTTTTAAATCCATCGTATTTAGGAGAGAAGGGCTTTTGTAAAAGCTTTGGAGAAAGTTTTAAAGCATTAGCAAATAAAAAACAATTAAAATCAAAAGTAACAAAAGAGAATAAATATCCTTTTTCTTTTGCTTCTATTGCAGTTGCAAGAATTTTTTTATCTGGAGTATCCATAGTAAAAGGAAAATTTTTCTTAATTATTTTAGAATTTTGGTCATATAAAAATACTATATATTTATCTGAATTATTTATTAACCATCTACTAACTTTTCTTGCAAGATATTTAATTTCTGGATTTTTAGTTTCTGAATTTTTTATTAATTCAAGCTATTCTATTGTTACACTGGAAATTAAGAATTTTTCATCCTGGTTATACCACTATTCATTTTCAGCTAACAAAACATTGGTGTCATAAAAATATTGCATATTATCACTCTTCCTACTCTTCCTAAAGTTCCTATCTGTTATTTGGAATTACTTCACCTATAGCTGAAGTAAAACCTAAAATTTTATTTTCTGAGGTATCTTCCTAATCCTAATCTAGGTTCATTTTTTGTTTTATATTGTAAATTTTAAAAGCAAAAATATAAACTATATACTAGGACCAAGCTGATATAGCAGAAGATAGGGCTTCTAGTATTGGAATTCCTAGTGAAATAAACAAAATTCCTAATATAAAATAAAGTAACATAAATAATCCTCCATTTTAATTATCAATATAATTGAAAATTAAAATAGAGGATTTTCTTTATTTTGACCTATTTAAAACTCTCTGTCTTTCATCATCCATTTTTTTAATTGAATCTTTTAAAATAAAAATGGAATCTTTAAAATCTTGAATATTATTCTCATACCTTGTTTTAAGACTATTTATTCTATTTGTAGTAAAATAAGGAAAGAGATTATCATTACTAAGATCCTGTAAAGCTTTAATTTTAGCTTTTTCAAGAGAAATTCTACGTTTTAAATATTTTATATTAGCTCTTGTAACTGCAATACGTTCACCTTGGAACATTGAGTAACTATCATCTGGATGACAATAGGATACTCCACTAAAATGACCATATTTATTTTGAATAGTTACCATTGTAATACCGCTATCTTCATGAAAATGTTCATCTACAATTTTAGTTTTCATTGGCTATTCCTTCTATAAATTTTCTAAATTTATCTGCTTTAGCAATTTCTTTTTCAATATCAGATGTTATTTGTTCAAGAGAAACTGGATAACAGTTATGACTGTCAACTCCTACATGATACATATAGGGATTATCGAAAAAGAAATTAGTTTTTTGATGAGTATGACCATAGAGGTTTATTACATGACCACGGATTTTATCATCATAGTTATCTGTTATAGTTGGATAATGAGAGAGGTAGAAAATTTTCTTTTTACTAACTTTCATCACATCTGCATATCCATGAAGTTTCAATCCGTATTCATCAATATATTTATCTAATTTTTTATTTGTATCATGATTTCCTATGATAAAATGTACATTTTTACATCTTATATTATAGAAAATTCTATCCCATTCAATTTTATTAGTTCCAAGAGCAAGATCACCAAGAATCCAAAGTTCATCATCCCACTGAACAACCTGGTTGCAGTTTTTTATAATAGCTTCATCATGTTCATAGATATTTGAAAATCCTCTGGGTTTGTAGAGAAAGTCTTTATCATGACCTATATGCCAATCCGACGTAAACCATATCATTTTATTATCCTCCTGTTATCCACTTAGAAATATTTTCATTTTCATCTATACTCCAATAAGTAGAAAATTCTACAGGTTCTTCAAGAGAAGAAAACATTCTACGAATTATTCCACGAGGAACATATGTTTTAGTCCCTTTGCGTTTCTCATTTCGTTCGAGGCAGGTTTCAAGAGGAATATCAAAAAATATAGCTTCAATAGATGAAGGTGAACATTTTTTTAAAGTAAGGGCATTAAGAAGTTTATCTCTACTTATTTTATTTAAATGAGTAGCATCTGCATATACATTATATCCAGAGTTAATATATTCTGTAATTGTAGTTGTAAAGTTATTAAAAACTTCTTTTTCATGAGAAAAATATTCTTCTTCTTCTTTAAGAAGAGAAAATCGAATATCATCACGAGAAACAATTATTTCATTTGGGCTTTTGTATTTATTTAAAAAAGTTGTTTTTCCTGAACCAGGGATTCCACAAGAGATGTAGAGTTTACCTCCCATTATAGTTATACCTTCTTTCTATATTCTGAAATAAATTGCTTATAAGGAAGTTTGCGTTCACCATTTTCAAAATTTCCATTTTGAAATTCTATTAAAAAATCTTCTAAAGTATAAGAACCTTTCTGTTTAATTTCTACCATATTTTGTTCTGAGTTACAATAAAGACACCAAAGTTTTTTTAAATGCCCTGGTTCTTTAGCTTTACCACTTTTTCTAATAATAGGTATACCTTTATGTCCACAGTTAGTACAATAGAAATCACTGAAGTTTTGTAGACGTATATCCTTATTTTTCCGCATAAATATCCCTTCTCTCTTTTATTTATTATATAATATATTATATCATAAAATAATAAAAAAGTAAAGAAGGGGTGTTGTACCTGTCTTGCTCAACCTTCTCTTTGATTTATCGTTTTTTTTTATTATAATATAAATTTTTCACTTTGTCAAGTATTGTTGCGCGGCGGCTGTTTAAAGAAGATTTAAACTAGACTATTTCCAGAAAAAACCAGCTGCCGCAGGTCTTTTTAATTTAATTTTATTTCAATTTTTTTAATACAACAAAGAAGTGTGATACTATTTATTTATTTAAAAAGGAGAATAGAATATTATGGCTTGTAAGTTAGTTTCAAAATAGAAATGGATAGGAGAAGGAAGAGCTTTTGGTAGTTCTAATTCTCCTATTGCTTTACTTATCATTGCAATTACAACAGATGGAAGTATTCCATCTAGTTATAGGGATATTGAAAAATTAGAAGAATGTACTTTTGCTCCAGGTAGTATTTTGATGGATACTAAAAATGTAAAAACTTATGTATTTGATGGAACAAGTTTTAAAGAGTGGGGGTAAAAGAAATGGACTATAATACATATTTAGGCTTTATATTACCTCTTGTTAAAAAAGGTAAGGCAGGTGGAGTAGCCACATTAGATAGTAATGGAAAAGTTCCAAGTAGTCAATTACCTAGCTATGTTGATGATGTAATGGAATATACTGGTTTAAATAATTTTCCTCTTTCTGGAGAAACTGGAAAAATTTATGTAGATACTTCTACTAATAAAGTATATAGATGGAGTGGAAGTCAGTATATAGAAATCTCTTCTGGAAGTGGAGAAGGAGGAGGATTAGAAGAAATTACATGGTCTGAGTTAAAGGCAAAAAGAGATAATAGTGAATTAACTCCAGGGAAGCAATATCGTATTACTGATTATGTTTGTACTACTACTCAAGAAGAATCAAGAGCAGTGTCACATCCATTTGATATTATCGTAATAGCTGATAATGAGTTAACTTTAAATGAGAACGCTAGGGCCTGTTTGCATGAAGGTGATAATTATTACTCTGCATAGGATAGTTCTGCTATTGTGGAGGCATGGGAGTTAAAATATTGTATTGATAATGATACCTCACGATTTGTATGGGCTGACACAGTCAATGGAAAGGGTGTTATTTATTATATGAAGGATAATCATAATAATGAAGCGCCATATGATTTTAAACAAATCCAATTTAAGCGGTATAAAATTATTAATAGTACAATAGATTCTTTAATAGGAATGTATACTTCTATTTAGCCGCCGAATACAGCTATTACAGAAATAGAAAGCGATCCCGTCTGGATGTATACTTTTTGTGAATATGATCCTAATAATGTAACAATAGAAATAAAAGATGCTACAATAACTCCACAACTTAAGAAAATTGGATGTATAACATTTGGTAACGTAATTAAAGAAAAGGGTACATATCTAAATAATATTGTATTTGCTAATCACTTAAAATCTACATCATAGTGTTATCGTAATACATTTGGAAATAATTGTAGTAATAATACATTTGGAAATAATTGTAGTAATAATACATTTGGAAATAACTGTTAGTTTAATACATTTGGAAATAATTGTAGTAATAATGCATTTGAAGATAATTGTTATTCCAATATATTTGGAACGAATGTTTGTTTTAATGCATTTGGAGATTACTGCTATCTTAATACATTTGGAAATGACTGCTACTCTAATACATTTGGAAATGACTGCTACTCTAATACATTTGGAAATGATTGCAATTATAATACATTTGGAAATGATTGCAGTTCCAACACATTTGGAAATGACTGCTACTCTAATATATTTGCAGAACAGTGCTATTCTAACACATTTGGAAACACTTGTTTCTCCAATATTTTTGGAAACATTTCTTTTTTAAATACTTTTGGAGATGATTGTTATTGTAACATTTTTGGAGAAGCTTGTAGTTACAATACTTTTGGAAGTTAGTGTTATAATAACAGCTTAGGATTTTTTAATTAGAATAACATTCTTGAAAATGGATCTTATTTAAATGTTTTTGAAAAAAATTGTTCACATAATTCTTTAGGAGAAGCTTGTCATGACAATATTTTTGGAAATTATTGTACTATGAATGAACTTAAAGAAGGTTGTTACTCTAATATTTTTAAAAGAGATTGCGCTTATAATACTTTAAAATAGGAGTGCTCTTTAAATAGTTTTGGAAGTGGTTGTTATAATAACATTTTTGGAAATAATTGTCAGAACAATACTTTTGGAAATAATTGTCAGGACAATACTTTTGGAAATAATTCTGTTTTAAACACATTTAAAAATGAATGTAATAATAATACTTCTGGAAATGTTTTTCAAGGAAACAGTTTTGGAGAAAATTGTGATCAGAATATTTTTGGAGATAATTGTTTTGCTAATAACTTTGAAGGGACTTGTACTAATAATACCACAGGAAATCTTTTTACCTATAACACATTAAAAGAAAATTGTAAAAATAATATTTTTGGAGACTCTTGTAGTGGCAATTCTTTTGAAAATAATTGTCTATTTAATACTTTTGGAGATTATTGTTGTGAAAATATTTTTTTAAGTTCTTGTCAATCGAATACTTTAGGAAAGAATGTTTGTCAAAATACTTTTGGAAGACATTGTTGTTATATAAGTTTTCCAAATGAAACGCCACAAAATAATATTAAACAATATTACAATATTTTAGAAGGAGTAAGAGGAGAACAAAATAATCCTCTTGCTATTACAGCAACAAGTAATAATTCATATGTGACATATATAGGTAAAAATAGTCAAGGTGAATTAAAAACGTGGGTGCCAGCTGATTTAGCACCAGTATAAAAGGAGGCTACTTAAGTAGCCTCTTTTTTATTTATTAATGGTATTTCATTAAATATTCATTACTTACAGCTTTAAAGGACTTTATACCATCTTGGGAACGAAATACAATTCCTTCTCTCATTCCTGTATCAAGTACTGATTCTCCTGTTGCATAATTAAGAATTTCATCAACTGTATCAGGAAGAATAAAATCTTCATCAACAATAGGAACACAAGGGATACCATATTTACGTTCAAGAAAATTTCTCATTTCTATACTATTCCATCTTCCATTTTTTGAATCTATAAGATTAAAAGCCATGAAACCATGTTCTGGAGCAGAATAGTTTCTATTTTGAACACCAGGACCGTATGTTTCTCCCTGAATGGTAAGCCAATCACACTCATAAAGAATATCATCCATTATTCTTTTCATTTTTGCTTCTATATTATATTTTTCTGCCATTTCTGTATAAATATTAGTTTCATAGAAGCATTTTTTATCTGGCTTATCAAAACAAACATTTCTAGAACATACATAGAACTGGTATTTTCCAAAAGGTTTACGTTTGATAGTAAATGTAGTAGAACTTCCATCTATCTTTTCTGTTGCAATCCAAGAAGATTTATCATTTAAAATCCAGGGCATATTTTGAATTCTTTCTTCATCAGTTTTTTTCACCCAGTTAGGCCAGCTAGACTTTTTATCTTTCTTACGCCCAAAGAAAAGGAAAAGAAATTTTTTACCCCAAGTATGTTTCATAAGCCAACGGAAAGGTTGATGAGAAAAAAGGTTCTTGTTGCGTTGTGCCATGTGTTTATATTTATCCGCGGCGGCCGCTTTGCGCTGATTGTCACTAGCCTCTGCGTAGGTTACACCGAGCGCCGCTGTTAAAAATCTAGATTCATCTGTTGCAAAATGTTTAACCTTTTTATCATCTTTTATACATTTAACACTTTGAAATTCACTATCTGGAAGTTTAGCTATCCAAATTTCCCATCCAAGCTGTTCAGCAGATATAAGGAGTCCTTGTGAATATGACTTACACATTTTCTGGGTTTTAATTTTATAATGCTTTTTAGCAAGGAATTCCATATCGGTAAAAGGTTTTACTTCAGGAAGTTTAGAATCAATTTCAAAATAGATAGCAGGATCTCCTGCCTTAAATTCTCCTTTTCCTACTACTATTGTCCATCCACCTACATGAGCAAGTTCTACTCTATCATATCCTTCTATTGGAGTTATCTCGTCTATTGTAACTACATAAGCTAATTCTCTTTGATTATCTTTATTAAGCATAAATCATTCCCTCTTATTCATTATCTTCATATTCTGCTAATTTATTAATATACTTTTCAAAAGGACAGGATTTACAATATTCATCTTCTTTCCATTTCCAATATTCATATCCTGTTACTGTTTCCATCCATTCTTCAGCAGGGCAAGCTTCTTTTATTCTACATTCAAAATTATCTTTTTCTCTCGTATACAATCTCATTATTACCTACCTCCTTTTAAGTAGTAGCTGCTTTTATTTCTATTTCTATATATTTTTTATAATGTTCTAAAAACTCTGTTTCTTCAAGATAAAAAATATCTTCATGATAAGTATATTCGTGCCATACATTAAAATACCACATTAATTGACCAAAGTTAAAAGAAGGAATTTGTTTATGTAATTTTTCTAATTCAGTATAAAAATTGTGTAATTTTTTATCAGTTCTAATATTTGTAGTAGAAACCCTCATATTATAATTACCACCTTTCTTTTATAATTTATTATATCATAAATTTTAAAAAAAATAAAGAAGAAGTTTTTATCCCTCTTCTTTACTCAGTCGAATTGCTTCAGCAATAAGATTTATTTGATCTTTTTTCTTTCTAGCTTTAGCTTCTTGTTTACGTCTTACATAACGTTTATGCTGTCTTTTTGCAATTTCTTCAGCTTCTTCTTCTTTTGCTTTTTCCTTTTGAATCTTTTTAAATAATTTTAAACCTTTTTCTACTTCTTTTGCATATTTTTTTTCATATCTTAATTCATATACTTTATTTAAAACACCTTCAAAAGTAAGGGTATCTTTGTATAACTTTTTTGATAAAGCTAAATAAAAAGCATATTCTAAGTTAAAAATATCTTCTTTATCTAGAATAGTCTTTATTTTTGTTCCGTCCTAAAAAGTAAATTCATAAACCTTTTCAGGTACAATTTCTTTTATATCTTTAAACATAGCTTTATTTCCTTTTTCATTTCGAGACCATTTAGTCTAATACTCATTAACAGGTTCAACTTTAACTATATAATTTTTTTCTAAATAGTTATAAAATGACTTTGATGTATAAATATCATTTGTTTGAGTTGTTGGTGAAACTGATATAGTACAAGTATTACTTGTTATTGGTGAGCTTGATACAGTACAAGTATCATTTATAAAAGTATTAGTTGAAGTAGTGGCTGTAGTAATATTTCCCATTATTAATTTTCCTCCGCGGCGACTATCTCGTTATCAATAATATCCTCTTCTTGTTCTACCGGGTCCGCGTCTTCTCCCTCAATTTTGGTATTCCAATTTATAATTATTTCATTTACTTTCTCTTGTAATTCAATAACTAACTTTTCTAAATCTTTTACCTCTTTATAACAAGCTAATAAAGCGTTCATTATTTTAGTTTCAAATTTTTCCTACTGTACTTTATTTAAGAAGGCTTGCATATCTTCAAAATTCATATAATTAATATCTCCTTTATTTTTATTTAATTATAATATATTTTTTTAATAAAGTCAAGGTTTTAATGGGCAAAAATTATTTATCTTTCTTCTATTTTTTTTCATATTATATATGAAAAGATTTTTATAAGAAAAGAAAAGGAAGATATTATGGTAAGTAAAAAATATCCAGTAAAATTTTTTAAAGGAACTCTATAGCAATATAATTCCATAACTCCCGATGACTATACTTTTTATTTTATAACTGATACAGATAAAGTATATTTGGGAGATGTTTAGCTTTCTAATGTAGATGCTTATGCAAGAATAGAAGCTATAAATGTAGCTCTTTAGGGCAAAACCTCTATTCAGGTAAAAACAACTGATTAGTGGAGGCAACAAATAGATGTAATAAGTTAGTCAAATACATTTTATGTTTATACAGATAGATATGAAAAAGAAGATGGCTAGGGAAATATAATAAAAATTCCTGGAATTAAAGTAGGAGACGGAAGTAGTTATATTATAGATCTTCCTTTTGTTGACGATTTATTTTACGATCATATTAGAAATACAAATATACACGTTACCTTAGCAGAAAAATAGTTTTGGAATAATAAGGTACGAACTTAGGAGTCAGAACTTAATGAATAGAATTTAATTTTTACAATTCATTAAATAAAAAGAAAGGAAAAATCTTATGGCAGATATATCACAAATTACCTTGCCTAGTGGTAGTACTTATAATTTAAAAGATACTTGGGCAAGAACTCAAATTTAGGCTATAACGGGTGGAAGTGCTATTGTTTTTAAAGGTGTGTCCTCTACTGCCTTAACAGATGGTGGACAAGAAAATCCCACCGTTAATAATACTGAAATTACTACAAAAACAACAGGGGATTTGTATTTTTATGGACAAGAAGAGTTCATTTATGGAGATGATAATAAATGGCATTCATTAGGGTAGCCTTTAAGTACTCTTGGAGATTTAGCACGTAAGAATGGAGTAACTGTAAAATATGATAAGACTACAAGTGTAACTTCTTCTTTTACAGGAACAGCTGGAACAGTTGCTATCACTGCTTCTAATAATGCTAATGGTAATTATACTCCTTCTGGTAGTATTACAGGAGGAACTTTTACTGGAAGTAATAGCTCTTTTACAGGTAGCTATACTCCAGCAGGTACAGTAAGTCAGCCTACTTTTAGTGGTGCTATACTTTCTTCTACGGCAGCATATACTCCTGGAGGAACTGTTTCTACACCAACAATTAGTGTAAAAACAGCTGGAACTACAGCAACTATTAAAAATCCAACAAAAGTTACTGTAGCTAAAACTGTGGCTGCAGCAGCTCCATCTAGTAGTGTTTCAAATGAAATTACTTATTACAATGTTACAAATGAAAATTTAACATTATACAAAATTGGTTATACTACAGGAGATTCTATTACTACAAGTAATGTTACTGTAAAAACAGGAGATGCTGCATATCAAAATAGTGCTCCTACATTTACAGGTACAGCTAGTACTGTTACAGCTAAAGGAACTCCAAGCGGAACAGTTAGTAAACCCACTTTTACCGGGACCGCTGCAACAGTTACTACAAGTGGTACACCTTCTGGTAGTGTTAGTGGAATTGGATTTAGTGGTACTAAAGTACAAATTTCTGGTACTATGACTCCTGCAGGTAGTGTTTCTTCTACACCTAATAATACAAATACGAACGCAACGGTTAGCTATAGTTAATAAGGAGGGATATTATGGCGGACTTTATTTCTAAAGTAACCCTTCCTAATAATGATGACTATCCAATTAGAGCTTCAGCTATTCCATATGGAGAGGTGGATAGTACATCCACCTCTACTGTTTATACAGCCACGGTTCCAGGAATTTATGAACTAAAAGATGGAGTTTGTGTTTATTTAAGAAATAATGTAGTTACTTCAGCTTCTGGTTTTACTATAAATATTAATGAATTAGGTGCTAAACCTGCTTATTCTAATATGGCAGCTACATCAAGAGAAACTACTTTATTTAATATAAATTATACCATGTTATTTATTTATAATGAAAATAGAATAACTGGAGGTTGCTGGGATTTATATAGAGGGTATAACTCTAATGATAATACTATTGGCTATCAATTAAGAACTAATTCTTCTAATCTACCTGTCATAGATCAGACTTATAGATATCGTCTTCTTTTTACTTCTCCAGACGGATCACATTTTATACCTTCTACAACATCAACTTCTACCAATGCGACAGCATCAAGAAATGTTAATCAACGTCCTATAGATCCTTTTGGAGAGATTGTATATTATGGTACAACAACGGCTCTTTCAGCAGGGACTAAACCTGGGGTAACATCTTTATGGCAACAGTATACTATGACTTTTGGATATGCTTTTAATCGTACTGGGGCAGCGTTAACTTTAACATACCCAGCACCAGTTTATTTAAAATGTGCCCCTCAAAGTGATGGATCTGCAATCATAGATTCAACAACTCCATATGTGCAAACTTTACCTACAACAAAAGATGGAAAAATATATATTTTCCTTGGACTTGCCTATTCTGCTACGGCTATTGAATTAAGAATGAACCATCCTGTCTATTATCATAATGGCGATGGAGTTAGACTTTGGTCTGGGCAATAGATTGTATCACAAATTTCTGTAACAGTAGCCTCTTCAACTCCATCTTCTGGTAATCACACTGGAGATATTTGTTTTATAACAAGTTAAAGGAGAAGAATATATGGCTAATATAAATAAAATAATTCTTCCGAATGGACGTATATATAATATAGAAGTTTAGAGTCAAAATATAAATGGAGTTCTTCCTTTATCAAAAGGAGGAACTAACGCTACTAATTTACAAAAAGCAAAAGAAAATCTTGAAATAAGAGATAATATAGTTTAGGCTTATCCTATTGAAGAAGCAACTTAGCTATCTTCAAACTGGTTATCAAAGACTAGTGAAGGAGAGGCTTTAACCCCAGAAACAGGAATTATATATATTCTTCTTAGAGGAACAAATAATAATCGCTATTTAATGAATACTCAATTCAGATGGAATGGAAGTACATATGTAAAAATAAATACTTCTTAGACAGCTGAAATATAGAATATTTCTAATTTAGAAATATAGGAAATATGTAGTAATTAAATAAGAAGAAAGGAATATTATGGCAAAATTTTTAGATTATAATGGATTGCTTTATTTTTGGGGCAAAATTTGTGCAAATTTTGTATCTGATATAACTTATGATTCTAATGAAGGAAAATTAATAAAAACAAAAAATAAAAATTCTTATGATTTAATAGGATTAGCTTCTGATTCTTCGCCTGGTTTAATGAGTAGTAATGATAAACAAACATTAGAAAATATTATTACTACAGGAGGAGAACCTAATCAAAATGCTTTTTCTACTTTTGTTGTAGGAGATACTTCTATTGTAGCAGATAGTAAGACTGATACAATTACACTTTTAGCTGGAGATAATGTTACATTGAGTTCTACAGCAAGCTCAGATACTTTTAAAATTTCTGCTGTTGATACTAAATATACATCAATGACTACCGCTTAGGCTGCTACTGGTACATCTACAACAGCTAGAAGTATTAGTGCTAAAACTCTAGCAAAAACAATAGATGATAGAATCCAAGCTGCTCAAATGGGATCTTCTTCTTTCCAAGGAGCAGTTAATAATGGTTCTGATATAAGCAATCTTACTTCATATTCAAGAGGTCAATATTGGGTAGTAGCAACCTCTGGAGTTTATGTTGGACAAACTTGTGAAGCTGGAGATATGATTTTCTGTATAAATGATTATAGCTCTTCTTTTAGTAATTCAGATTTTAATGTAGTTCAAAATAATCTTGATTTATAGGCTATTTCTAATAATGAAATAAATACTATTGTATCCTCTTAATTAAAAGCAGGTGATATTATGGCTAAATTTCTTGATTCTTCTGGATTAAGTTATTTTTTTACTAAAATAAAAAGTGTGTTTTCTTTAAAATCAGAAGGAGTATCTACAATAACAAGAAGTGGAAACACTTTTACAGTCACAAGACCAGATTCAACAACTTTTACTTTTAATCAACAAAATACTACCTATACAAATATGACACAGGCATAGGCTACAGCAGGAACAGAAACTACTGCTAGAAGTATTAGCGCAGTGGTTTTAAATACTACTATAGATAATAAGATACCATCTGTCACTATTGCAAGCTCTGTTCCAACAGGAAATGTACCTGGTGATATATGTTTTATAAAAGAATGACGCGGGCGCTGCTTAAGGATCTTTGGATTAATCCATATCCTGTATTAAGCAGCGCCCGCGCTCTTTTTATGCCATAATCCATTTATATCTATCTTTCATAAGAACTTCCAACATAAGTTCAATTCCAGTTTTTCCAGTAAGAACCTGTTCAAAAATAACAGGACTACATCCAGAGACAAAACTTACATTCGGTCCTTTATCCAGTATAGTATTATTTCTCGCATCGACATTCCAATAAACAAGTTTAGGAACTTCAAGACCATAATGATCCCATTTCTCCCTAACCTTATCCATTTCAGTTACAGCAGTATTACTATTCCAATTACTCATCCAGTCTATCTCCATATCGGAAATAACCACAAGAGTTTTAGGAAGGTCTTTTGCTTTTGCTTTTCCACTTCTTACAGTGTCAAGCAAAAGGTCAAAAACCTTAGTCAAATCTGTATTCTCACACAGATTATCACGATAGATACGTTCTACTTTATCTACAAAGTCAATACCTACAGTTTTTACCAGTCTAGGATTTCTACTGAAACTGATATACTTATTAGCAAAAGGTCCAGTCATTCTTTCAGCACAGTATAATCCAAGAGAGCAAGCTACATTCAAAGGTCTACCATGCATAGAACCAGAAGTATCTACAACACACATCATAGACATATCCGCTCCATTAAGATAGTCTTTCTGATTTTCCCAATATTTATTAAGCATGGCTCTTTCAGTTTCAGTTCCTTTAAAGCAATATACTCCCCAAAAAGCGTTAATACCACTAAAAACCTTCTCTACAATTTCATAAGGATACAGTGTATCTGCATTTACTTTTGTAGTTTTATCCTTTGCAAATGCTTCATACTTTTTAGCAATCATGTCACGTCTTGCAAAAGCATTACGATAAATAAGACCTGCTTTAGAAGGAATTTTATCGAACTCAATTTTATCCCATTCATTAGCAGACATAAGTCTCTCAAGAACGTTCAGATGAGCGCGAAGCTTAGACAGCATTCTTCGATAATCTCTCGCAGACATATGAAGGTAATCTCTTATCACCTTAGCTTTTTCTCTTGTTTCTTTAGAATGAGTGTTCTCACTAGGCATCCACTTACCAAGCAGAGAAATAGCCTTATTATCCAGACAATCTTCCATATCAAGCATCAACTGACGTTTAATAAAATGAAGAATATTTGTACGAATAGGAGTATCTAACAAACAGAATAAATCGTCCCATCTACCCATTTCAGGTACATTCTGAAGATTTTTTTCTGCAATTATAGGATACTCATTAGCAAGCCATTTGTAACAAACACGGAAAAATCTTCTTTCTCCCTGCCCTCCTCTACAATCACGAAGATAGAAAAGGGCTTTAAGAGCAAGAGTAGGATCTTCCTCAAAAGCATTTTTAAACAAAAGAATACAATCATTATCTGAGCGGCTACGATATGCTCCGCCTAAAGCAAAAAGATCGTAAACTTTAGACCCTGTTGATTTCATAGCTACACCCATATTTTCTGTGAATTTATAATTAAACATATCTTCAAGAGCATCAATAAAAGTATTAGTCATAACTTATCTCCTTTTTATGAATTATAGTAGAAGGTTAGATTGGATTCGAACCAATATCAAGGATGTTTCACTGGATACTCTTTTTGATACCAGCAACTTTACCATTAAGCTACTAACCTTAAGAGCAGTACTGGATTCGAACCAGTGAAAAACTGTTTTGCAGACAGATGTAATAGACCACTCTACCAACTGCTCATAGCATCCCCAGAACGAATCGAACGCTCATCTACAGGGCCGTAACCTGTCGGTCTGTCCATTAGCCTACAGGGATAAATATACTCGATATAGGATTTGAACCTATGGCTTTTTCCTTGTAAGGGAAACACTCTCCCGCTGAGTTAATCGAGTTTAGTGGAGCAGGTGGGATTCGAACCCACGACCTTCGGTTTGCAGGACCGATGATACTCCCAACTGATCTACTGCCCCAGAATGGCTTGTCCTGGTTACGCTCCAGGTCCTCCAGATTTTCAGTCTGGCGCTTCTACTAAGTTAGCTTACAAGCCTAACGAAGAGCAGGACTTAAACCTATTTTTGCTTTTGGCTCTCTTCTAGCCTCAATAACTCTTTCATGGGATACAAAGTTATCAACCCAAAGATAGTACCGGTTAGAATTGAACTAACATTATCTGCTTATCAGACAGACTTCCTACCATTGGAAGACGGTACTATAAGTGGGTAGAGATGGAGTTGCACCACCCGAGTCCAAGGACAACAGATTTACAGTCTGCCCCGCTACTACTTACGGTATATCTACCCATAATGCGCGTGGCGGGATTCGAACCCACGAGGGACATTGTCCCGACGGATTAAAAGTCCGTTACCATACCACTAGGTGACACGCGCATAAAAAATAAAAAATTGGCTCAATCTTTTGATTGAGCCTTGATTAAATTATTGCCGAAATACTCTAGAACTAAAGATCATTATACGATCTTCTATTTCAAACAATATTAATTTAAATTCAAGACTCTGTTTTCTTTCAGATCCCATATCAGAAATTTTAAAATTTGCTGTAAGAGTCTTTATTAACTTATATAAATATTATATCATAAAATTTTTAAAATATCAAGTTACGGCCATTCGCCCAAAGGTTTTCCAACTTTTTCTTCAATATCTGTACAGAAAAGAACACCAGGAATAACATCTTTATTAAATACATCTTTAGCAAGTTCTTGATAAAGTGTACTAATATTACCATGAATGTCATTTAAATTATCTGCAAAGAACTGAACAACACGATTCTTAAACACTACATAAGTAAGAGTATTAGTAAAAATACCCTGTACAACATGAGTAAAAGCGAAAACTGGATTATTTTCAAAAGCAGCTTCAAAATAGTCTTGCATAGTAGTTATTACTTTTTTTGTTGTTACAAAGAAGTCATCTATTTCTTCTGTACTGTTATTAGATGAAATAACAACAATATTAAGAATAACATTACCAAAACGTTTCTGGAAAGGAAGAAGATACATTAAAGCTGCAGCTTTTCTGTCATTATCTACAAAAAGTCTTACTGATACAGTATCGTTATTATATTCAATAGTAATATCAGGGTCATTAGCAAAGAGAGCATTAAGCTAACTTACGTATAGGATCCAAGGCGGAGAAATTTTAAATCTTACATCAGTCATATATTGGTACCTCCTATTTTATATAAATGTGGCGGCCGGTATAACAGCAACCGTAACGTTCCTGAGAGGATTCGAACCTCCTACACATGGCTTAGAAGGCCATTGCTCTAGTCCAGATGAGCTACAGGAACATAAGGCGATGCCCTTAAAGAGCAATCGCCGCAGGTTTTCACACTTCCACGCATTTCCATGTCTGGTCTTTATACGATCAGTCTATTGCTATACGACCGCACCCTGCTACCCTTACGTTCTAAGTCGGTTGTCTACTGATACCGAAAAACATTCTGGGGACTTTATTTATATCAGACGTTGCTCCAGCCCTCGTCCGAAATTGATGTATAGCTATCAACAGTATCCCACACATGAATCGAACATGCACCCTCTGGTTCGTAGCCAGATACTCTTTCCGTTAAGCTAATGGGACATATAGGGTTTTAAAGGTTAACCCTTAACCCGAGTGGTGTGAATATATTTCCAAAAGATTAATCTACTCTTTAAATGACGTATACAGACTTATCCAGTCGACATCCCACTCTATATAAACATAACGATTTCCAACCGTTATATTTTATTCTTCATTATCTTCTTCACTATTGTTTTTCTTTGATTTTTTAAAACTGGGTTTATTAGTTTTCATTCTATCAATAGCAAGACCATCATAAAAAGATTTTCTTCGATCTGCAATCTTTTCTTCTTTTGATCTCATATCTTCAATATTTGAACCTATTCTTTTCCAGTGCGTATTCTTACTACTCAAAATAATCTCCTTTTTTATTATAAAACAATCAAAATTCTAGACACATTTTTTCGCGCTCTACCTTTGAGCTATATTGGTGGAACCAATAACAAGATTCGAACTTGTAACATCGGGCTTAAAAGGCCAATGGGATTGCTGTATGTGTCTAATAGCAGGCCTGGTTGGATTCGAACCAACGGATGCAGCAGTCAAAGTGCTGTGCCTTGCCACTTGGCGACAGGCCTATAGAGGGAGCAAAAGCTCCCGATTAGCTAATCATAAGGGTTTGTCACCCAAAACTGCGGCGATTGCTCAAAGGATGCTGAGAACTAGTTCCTGCAGATCCTCAATCGGTTCCCGCGCTTAAAACATAAACTTATCAAAAATATCCCAAAAGGAATTAAGATTTACATCTGCAACATCTTCATTTTTGATAGTTGTTTTGAAACTACCATACTCTTTAATAAACTCGCTAAGAGCTTTATTAGCTTTTTTGGTAGCTTCGTTTGCAGCTTTAATAAGTTCTGTTACTTCTTTTGCTTTTACTTCACGATCAGATTTAGCTTTAGTAGCTGCAACTTCAGCTTTTACAAGGGAATCCTTGTCATCGTAAAGTTTCTTTGTAATTTCTGAATAAAATTTCATAGGTTCCTTTCTTGCCCGTTCTCACATCTTAGGGCATATCTTGCTATTTTGTAGATTCAGAGGCTCATTACTAACCGCGGTTAGGATATAACCTCATAAATAAAGTGCTAAATAAAGTGCCAAATCTCAATTCAGCTCTTTGGAAACTTATCTACACTGTTTTATGGACTATTGATTTAATATATCAACCTAATTGGAACGGACGGTCTCGAACCGCCACTACGCGTGCATAATACCCGCCTGTCTGCCAATTAACTTACGTTCCAAAATAAGCAGGAAGGGTTGCACGCCTATGACGTATCTCTCGTCCGTGTCCCTATATTATTATCTTTACCTGCTTTTTAGTTTATGCTATCTGCGACAAGGAATAGACATGCCTATATGATGTCAGTAGCGCGTCTCCTCTGTTAAACTATAAAACCAGAAGCTTTCCATGCGGTTTAGCTCGCCTCGTAGAGAGTAGACATGAGTGTTTCAACTTTTGCCATTCCTAGGAAATTTATCTCTATTCGAGTTAATTGGAGTGGTGAGATTCGAACTCACGACCTCGTGCTCCCAAGGCACGCGCGATAACCAAACTACGCTACACCCCAATACTTAGATAGTTTATTCCTTTTCGTTATACTATCTTATACCTACGGCAACCTGCATAATGGGAATAGGTAAACAATACAAATTAATTATTATATTCAATATTTAAGTCTTTATCCTATATAGTAAATAAACTAAAAAGATCATCTTCTATATCAGATATATTAGTGCTATAGTTTATAGTTAGTATTTTAGCAGGTTCATTAACTGTAAATATACTAAATTTATCTTTCTTAATATCCTATCCATCTTCTCCAGACATATCTTCCCAGTATAAACTGCAATCACAACTGCCGCCACCTTCTTCACCATCATCTATTATAACCTGTTGATATTCAATTATACTATCTCTATCATAATCATAATTAGGTGAGAAATAGAAGTCATGAACTAGATCATGAGGTAATACACTAAAATTATGATGATTTCTAATTGGAGCATAAGAATTATATAAATTAGGTACTAATTCCTAATTCATTTCTAGTATTTCAGCTTGAGAAGCGGGAATAATAACTTTATAATTCTAATTAGAAGTATTATATGAAATTGACATAATATATTTTCTCCTTTCACAAAAGCAGGTAGTCTAGGAATCGAACCCAAATCTTTTGTTTTGGAGACAAATATGTTACCATTACACCAACTACCCATACGACAGGAAAGGGATTCGAACCCCTGGAGGTTTTACCCTCAATAGTTTTCAAGACTATCTCCTTAAACCAGACTCGGACACCCTGTCAACGCGACGGGAAGGATTTGAACCTTCGGACGGTCGCCCGTCACGACCTTAGCAGGGTCGCACCATAAGCCACTCGGACACCGTCGCAATAACTAGACAAGTTTATTAATTTTGATGTGTTAAGGACACAAAAATAATAAAAACAACCTTTATTTCTTCCATATCTGATCTTGATTTACAAAAATTGCAGTTTACTTGTCTAAAATAGCCCGCCGGAGAGTCGAACTCCAGATTCCAGTTTTAGAGACTGGCGTCTTCACCGCTTGACCACCGGGCCTTAATTGGTATATCTCTCTACTAGCCAATAAGATATACCTATATAGTTTTAAGTCTAGAGCTAGCCTGGACTAATGGATACAGGTGGGATTCGAACCCACGACATTCGGTTTGCAGGACCGACGTTCTCCCAACTGAACTACTGACCCATAAATCACTGATTAAACTGGCTCAGTGATTGAAGCCTTTTTAGATCCCAAACAATAAGTAAGGGATAATACTAGAGGTTGGAATCGAACCAACGGCAACCACTTTATAAGAATGGCCCCATCACCACTTGGGTACTCTAGTGGATTTATATTACCAAGACACAGTATTTAAAGGAATCGAACCTTTTCAAAAATTTTCTCAGAATTTTCTTTTAACCATAAATAAATTGCTGTATGTGTCTTTTTTATCAAAGAAAGGAGGTAAGAAAAACAAAACGGATTCTCATCCGAATACCCCTGGCTGGATTCGAACCAGCAATGCGTTTTCACGAGCCCACGGTCCTTAGCCGTGCGTCTATTCCATTCGACTACAAGGGTATATATAGAGTAGAACTATATTATATAGCATGTTCACTTATTGGCTACTATCTTACTTATTTTAAAATTTTTTATTATAACAATTACTAGTATATTGTCCGGAAGAATTACTCGCGAGAGGTTTTCTACTATTCTACTCGCCCTGTTAATAATTCTGCCCAGTATCAGCAGTATTCTGGTAGTGTTCCTTTTTATGACTCTTCTAAGGAATATAAGCTTCCACCCTCACTATAATAAAAATTTTAAAACTTTCTGCACTAAACTTTCAGCCACTCTACTGTAATATCAATTAAATTGAATGATAAAATAAACTATATTGATATTAAACTAGACTCTTAATAAATAAAAATTTTCAGATTTAGTTGATCTAAATTTAATTCATTTATAATATTTTGCTGTGAGAGTCTTTATATTTATATAAATATTATATAATAATTTTTTTATTTTGTAAAGTTATTACGGCCATTCTCCAAGAGGTTTACCAACTTTTCTTCAACGTGCGCTTGGTGGGAATCGAACCCACATGATCTAAGATCAACGGATTTTAAGTCCGCAGCGTATACCTATTCCGCCACAAGCGCATATTTTATTTTTTTATTATGATGCCTTTCTTTATTAATCGGCACTATAATAAAAAAGAATAGTTTTTTAAGGAAAAAACTATTAAAACCTGCTTGAGAAAGGATAATTATGATATGATTAAAGCTTATTAAGCCTTAAACTCATCTTTGAAATACCATTTGTATCCATAAGCCTGATGGGTAGATGTTCTACCGTTAATAGCATCACTAATTCCAGACTTCTTTGGATCTTTACCTATAGCGATAAGAGCTTCCTTCTGAGTCGCATATTCAGCAACAACTCTTCCTGTTTCTGCATCTACACAAACAATACCGCTCTTATTCGGACTCTTACGTTTCTTTGCGAGAATTGCAGCTTCCTCGTCCATCTTTGCAATCACTTCATTAAGAACTTCCACTGTCTGAACTCTAATTCCTTCATCAAGATCAGCACTATTTTCATAATAATAAAGAAGTCCCTGTACAGTTTCCTTAGTCATATTACTTTAATTCCTTTCAAATCTTATTATTTATTATATACTTATTATATCAAAAATTTTTTAACTTGTCAAAAATATATGGCGGTAATTAATTTATAGTAGCTACCGCCTATACTACTCGAAGTGAATTGTCAATAGTTACAAGAAAAATCAATAGTTACTAAAGTGGTTAAGTTACTAAAATTTTACCTGTCCATTGGACCATACCTTCAATTCTCGTATATTAAGAACTTAATGTTCTTTATATTTATATTATATCAAAAATTTTTTAGACTGTCAAAATTTTTTAAATATCCTATGTAGGAATCGAACCTACCCCAAAGCGGCTATAAAGGTCAATAGACGTTAGCTGCTATATGGTTCCACATTAGGACACTCGCGGCGGCTGCTCCGAGGAGAATTGGATTAGATTGAATCATCTTTAGACAGGACCGCCGCGCACTCCTTTTACTCTTTTCTATTGTAAAGAGGAAGTGGCTATGCCGTTGCCTTCCTCGTTGAAAAGATAAGGCGGTTTTAAAGGATTTTTACACCGCAAACCTGAAAGTAAGCACTCAAAACTAGTTGAGTTCCAGAATCCACAGTTCTGCACTTACTTACATAAGGCTATAGTCTGCTAGAGGGATTACAGTTATCTTCCCATCTCAGGTAACATGTATCTTATCGGTTCCGTTCCTGCGTGACTGACTTTTCACTATCTAGGCACCTAAACTACCTTATATTCGCGCGAATTGCAGAGGATGGGATTCGAACCCATGTAACAGGCGTTATGAGCGCCGGCTGGTACCAACTCCAGTCCACCCTGCATCATAAATTACTATTTAATCTTATAAGACTCTACAGTAATTTCCCCAAAACGCTCTTTAATAAATTCAACTTCTTTAAAAGAAGAAACAAAAGTAATATGCTGCTTGGAATAATCATCGACATAATGAACAATATACATCATAAAAATTCCTCCTTTTAAAATAAGTTAAAAGTATAAAATGTTTTATGGGTAATCACAGGTGAGGGACTTGAACCCTACATTATATGCGTGAAAGGCATATGTACTTACCTTTATACGAACCTGCGAAAATTTAATAAAAATAACTTTGTCCATTTGCACGGCTTCCTACCTACAACTATAGCCGGAATTCCTCTGGTCATGACTCCAGACTAACTAGGTACTGTTCTATGGTCTCTCACTCCCGACCGCCAGGGCCATCTGGTGGACTCTTTAAGGTTTTATGTACACTATTATCCTTAATCACCATTGTTATTTTTATTAAAAGCACCATGTCGGTACTGCCCCGACGTTATTAGCTTGGAAGGCTAAAGTTCTACTATTAAACTAATGGTGCAAGCATGTGCCTCGAAGAGGGCTGATAAGAAATAAACTTCGATATTTGGACATGCAACGATCCCACTGGGAATTGAACCCAGACTCTTCAGGGCGACAACCTGATGATTTAACCATTAATCTACAGGACCGAATGGTAGTTTAGGTTTACCTCCGCGACGAACTCTACCAAACTGGAGGAAAATGGGCGGGTTACTTTACCTCTTTTTTAGTCGATTGTTACGATGCAGTATAGTACATATGCAATATATGTATTGACTGTAGTTTACCCTACCTATTAATCCATGCTATCGACGATTTTAATGTCTTATCTGACTAAGTGATTTACACAAAGCCTACGTCACTTTCCGCAGCTGATTGGAGCAGTGGGAATCGAACCCACATCATGCCCGTCGGCACCATTCTTACCATTTGACACTATGCTCCTAATGAAGTCTTTGCAATAGACTCCAACGAGAGGGTTGCAACTAATCTCAAGCCTACTCCCATTAAACTGGCGAGTCGAACGCCACGGTCAAAAGATTCCTCTCTAAGTTCCCCTTTTGTTATAACATATTAAAGCCGAGAGGTATGGAACTCTTACCACCCACGCTGTTCTTTCTTTTACATGGCTTAGAACTCCCATGCGCGGAGATACTTGGTACTGCCCCAAGGTCCTACGGTTAACAGCCGTATGCTCTGCTATTGAGCTATATCTCCTTTTTTATTTCTTATATAAATATTATATCAAAAAATTTTTTAATTTTCAAATAAAAACAAGGATTTGTTTAGCCGGCAGTAACGGCGAGTATTAAGTGCAATACCGTATCAGCACTCCTTTTTTATTTGGAGAATTTTTTTACCTCTATTTCTCATCGAGGTGCGCGAGCCGCCAGAGGGACTTGAACCCCCAACACTCTGATTACAGGTCAGATGCACTACCAATTATGCTATGACGGCAAATCAGGGGTTATCCGCGGTCCCCTGGGAAGACTATCGGCTTACCTTACGCTTGCTCTATCTCGTCAGAGTAGTAACGATGGTCCTATTCACCATGAGTCAACCTAAACTGAAGTATATTGGATTTAATATCCCACTTATTTAGGATTTGTATAGCCGGCTATCACGGCATTATTTGTACTATATAATGCTTGATTTTCACTCTTCTTTCTTTTCTCTTTATATAAATATTATATCAAAAATTTTTTAAAAAGTAAAATTTATTTAAGTATTTAATCTAAAATTATTTCTTATAAAAATAAGAAAAGATAAGAATAGAATTAATTATTCCTGTCCTTATAAAATATCTTATTTATATTTTACACATTTAGCCCAATATTTAAGCCAATTTTCTAAAGTTTTAAATCTTTCGTGTCTCCAGTCAGAGCCTATATAATGTTCAAACTCTTCTTCATACCATTGCGCTATAGCTTCTTCTTTAGTCCATCTATAATTCCAATCACAAATATCCCATTGCGGATAAAGTTTTTTATAATTTCCTCCTTTTAATTGAAGAAATTTATTTTTATTCTTACTAACTTTTTTATTAGCTAATCGTTTTTGACCTTTATTATGATCCTTTATATGACAATCTTTTCTATAACTATGACTCATTATTATATAATACCTCCGTTTTAATAAGTATTACATAACAATCCCTCCTTTAGTATATAATAAAATTCTTTTCTCTAGCTTTTTTATTAATATAATTTTTAAATTTTCGACAATCAGTAAGAGAAGAAAAGTAAAAAATAAGTAAATTTACAGATGAATAAAAATATACTTCCGCATTATATTGGAAAATTAATAATTTTACATATTCAACAGGTGAAAGACCGAGAATTTGAGCTGGATATGTCCAATCATTAGAATCCGCGGCGAGGGCTGAAACGTCACCACACAACCATTTACCGTTACTTTCCCACTCTGTCATCTGAAATATATGTGCCATTATTTTCTCCTTATTTTAAACCTAATGAAGCAAGAAGATCATCAATATTCTTTTTTTCTTCTTCGGTTACTTCAGCTTTTTTTCTCGGGGTCGGAAAATTTGTAGTGGCACCCTCTTCTTTAGGAGCCGCCGCGCCCTTAGATAACACTTCTCCTATTGGATCTACATTATCTTTAGCACATGTTAAAGTTACTTTTATTTGAACAAGATTATCTCCTTCATTCCAAGGAATTCTAATCTCTTTTCCATTATTATAAATAAAACTCCCTTCAAAGGTTTCAAGAATTTTACCAAAGATTTCTTCTTTTGCTAATGAACCTCTTGCCATATTAATTATCTCCTTTTATATACCTAAAAATCTTTACTTTCTTCTAAACTAAGTGCTAATTCAACTAATCTATCACATAATTCACATCTACTACCTTTTAAGCATTTCTTCCCGCATTCAGATCTTCGTCTAGCAAATTCACTACCTAAAATATAGTAATTATTGATTTTTAATTGCAATCCCTTTATAATTTCTTGTAAATTACCAACCCACTCTCTATCATGAAAATAAATTTCATATAATACATTTTGTTGGTTTTCTGCATCATAAAACTCTAATACGTCTATATATTTAGAATAAAAATCTACGTCTTCAGGACGAATAAAAAATCCTTTTAATCCAACCTCTGAACCCCAGGAAGATTGAACAATATTTGCATAACATCTAATCTGAATATTCTCTTCTTTAGCAAGTTCACTAATTTTATTTAGTTCAAATCCTAGTTCACCTGATATAAAAATATCACTTACCCCTAAAGACTTAAAACCAATAAAATCATCCCATGTTATAACAGGGGATTCAAAATAAAAATCTATCCCCTGTTCTTTAAGCTCTTTTACATAAGTTTTATCTGGTAAGATAATAGCTATGTGAAATCCTTTTTCATAACATGCTTTCAAAAGATCTATATCCTATTTTGTATAATCTTCTGGTAGTCTGATGTTCACCCTTTGAGAGGTGGCATATGTACTTAAAAATTTTTTAAGTTGGATTTCTTTATTTCTAAAATCTATATTAAACTCATCTATCTAAGGGAGATATTTAAATCCCTTTCTCCATTCTATACAACTTTTCATGGTTTAAACCCACCTTTCTATAACCAACTGCTTCAATATAGTCTATGTAATCATTACTAATAGTATCAAAAGAAAAAGCATCAAAAGGATAAGAAGTCGCGGGCGCCGGTTCAATACCTCGTATGAACTGGTTATATTCTTCCTCTAACAGGGCCGCCGCAAGTTCATTACCAATATCCTCAACTGCTTCAGAATAATTAGAATATTTTGTCATAATTAACACTCACCTTTCTCTTTTGATTATATAAATATTATATCATAAAAATTTAAAAAAAGCAATTAGAGAAATCTCTCTAATTGCTTTAAATTTTTATCAAACTTCATAAATAGTAGATTCATACTATCTCCTCTTTTAGTCATAAAAACCTGCATAATCCAAAATAATAGGTTTATTATTATAATATCCAATATTACCCTTATGCAAATCTAAAGTAATATCATATTTATTAAGAACATTAAAAAATTCTTCTACAAGATTCACATCTTTTAAAACTTCAATAACAGCAGCAACCCAATCAATAGGTAAACGAGGACAGAAAAGTTCCTCATTAGACTTAGCTTTTTTCATACTTTCTTTTGAATAAAAAGAATATTTTTCTACATTACTAAGATTATTATACACTTGACATTTAAGCTGAATATAAATATCATAGTCAAAAAATTCTTCTACCCTTGTTAAAGGAAGGAAAAATTGAGAAAATATTGGATTTTCAGAAATTATTGTTTCATACAATTCTATCTCAGTTTCACAATAATTCTGACTAAAATCACAATATTCCATATCTATAGAATCATAACAGCCATTAAAAGGAATTTTAATAACATAGTTATAATTTTCTGGAATTATAACTAATTTACTAGCTCCATCTTCCCAATCAAAATTATCACATTTAGTGTAATCAATAGCTGAAATGAAAAAATCCTCTTCATGTTCTGTGAAGTATTCATTAAAATTATAATTTTTTACAAAAGGCATTATGTCGTTTATGTTATAATCCATATAGAACTCCTTTCTATAATAATATTATAACATAAAATTTTAAAAAAATAAAGAGGGAGTATAAAACTCCCTCTTTAAACATTATGCCAACGTGTAAGCCGTAAGCTTTCTTCCGTCGAGTTTAATCATCTGCTTCTCAATCACACCGGCCGCAACCAGCTGACGAGTGCGAGCAGTAATCTTCGCCGGAGTCAAGCTAGAGTCGCACATTGCCTCCAGGATGCCGTTGATGGTAATCGGCTCAGTTGCATCCCCGATAGCAGCGTAGACACGCTCACGCAGCTCATCACCTGCGGCGCGCTTTTCAGCCGCACGCTCTTTGGCTCTCTCGCTCTTGCGGTCAAGAGCGGCTCTCTCCTTTGCAATCATATCGAGAACCTCATCACGATTCTCATTGTCGATACTCTGGAAAACAGACTCAATAACATCATAAACTTCACGCTTTGTCATAGTACATACCTCTTTCTTTTTTAAAATGTATTTTGTTTTTCTTTATCTTATGTATATATTATATCAAAAATTTTTTAAAAAGTAAAATGTCATTTAAATTTCTTTTAAAATGCAACGATTAAGCTGAGTTTGTTTAGTTCCATTGTATTCAGTGAATTTTTTCACTGTGCCAGTCAAAAGGTAAGAATGACCAACAATAGCTTTGTCACTATCAGGAGGACAAGAGGTGAACCAAGTAAAAATATTGTCATCCTGAGCAAAAGTGAAAAGAATAGATGAACCATACATTGATTCAACTGCGCGGGCGCCGGTTAATGTCACCTTGATGTTACGTAACCTCTCTTTAATTTCCCCGACCCATTCAGACTTAGATTCAGGTTCAACGCTTCTCCTAGCGGCTGCCGCGATTTCTCTAGCATCAGCTTTTAACTCAAGTCTTTTCGCTCTTGGATACCAGTCATATAAGTTATCAACTTTAACTTCGACCAGTTCATGTCCTTCGGGAACTTCAGTCTTTTTAAGGAAGTGCCAGTTTAAAGCAGGGTTAAAGCGGGCGCCGCGCTCTTTTAATTCATCTTTAATTTTAAAGGTGTTACCAGTTACTAAATAAACAATATCACTTTCAAAACCAAGTTTTTCCAGAACAGCAGCTTTATTTTCTTCGCTCTTAGCATCCAGTTCAGCAATACGGGCTTCTTCTTTTTTCACTCTTTTTTCTTTTGCTTTCTCCTGGCTTTTCACATACCGCTCATACTCTTTTTCAGTATAAGCTTTAACCCATCTGGAGATTTTTCCTTCTCCGCCACATTTATAACACACTCCGCCGTCAACAGGAATAGGAATGATGCGTCCATTTTCTACTCTTGATGCAATAATACCGGAACCGCCGCATCTATCACAGGTTTCAGAAATATATGCTTTATGAGAATCTTCATTTACTTTAATAATAGTTGCATATTTGTAGCTAGGGGCAACTTTCCATTCCATGAATCATACCTTCTTTCTTTCTTTTGATAATATAATTATATCAAAAATTTTAAAAAAAATAAAGAGGGAACATAAGTTCCCTCTTTATTTTTTTATAGTAGGATCTATATATATCCCTTGCATAGCATTAATTTCTTCAGTTATTTCTTTACAAACAAGAACTGCGTCTATGTCCCATTGTCCAATAGCTTTAAGACTTAATTTATCAATAATACTAAGTATAGAATTAGCATTAATATATTTCTCTGTCATTAGTAAATTCGCTTTCTTTTAAAACAATTTTAAGACTAACTTTTTAATTTACTATTTTTAGATGACGACGACTTATATGCTTTTTCAAAATTATTGATTAAAATAATTAATTCTTGGCTTGACCAGGTAGGAATGCTTCCTTCATTAGCAAGAAAACCTGTTTCTATATCACGAATTCTTTCTTTAATAAACTCCCATTCAGTCATAGTTTTTGTTCTCCTCTTTTGAAATAACTTTTAATAATCCTGCTAGTAAAAGTCCACCATTAGCACCAATAATTAATCCGATAATAAAACCAAGCATTTTTTTCCTCTTAAATATATTACTCTTTTATTCTTTGTAACAACTGCATATAAGCTTTAATTTCAAAAGTATGATTTTTTTCTCTTGCTCTATCTAACGCATCTACTGTAGCATTATGAAGAATAACATCATTTTTACGAATATAATTTTTATCAACAAAATCTAAAAAAGATTTAAAGTTTTTACGAAGATTACGATATAAATAAAGATATTTCATTGTTAGAGAAACAGAGAAAAAACATAAAATTAAAGAAAGAATGGTGATAACATATAGTATCATTCTCTTTCTTTCCACCCTTGCTTCTCTATTGTAATCTATTCAGTTTCACCGAATGTATTTCCTGTTTTTATATTATAATCTGCGTCCATAGTTCTCCAAAAGTCTGGACCAGATTGAGGAAAAATTCGATTTTTTTCATTTAAATAATGACTATTATGTTCATCAAAAGCCATAATAATCCTCCTTACTCTGTATACAATATAGCTTTTTCCCATTCTTCTTTTTGTTTTTCAAGTTTAAGATAACCAAGGAATAAATGTTTAATGAATCTTTCTTCATAATTAGAAAGATTAGTTTCATTTATATAATCTTTTAAAAACTGAAGTACGGCATTTAATTCAAAAATAGTAAATTCAGTATAATCCATTTATACACCCCATAATTTTCTCACATTCTTTATCTGTGAGGTCATCTTCTTTTAACCCATGTTTAGCCAGAACTTCTTTAATGTAATTATTAGGGTTTTTACCTTGCCTTACTAAGAATTTGAAATCTTTGATAATAGCATTTATCTTTGTTGTCCTTGTAGTACAAAGATCATCACGGCCGGATGCTTCAAGGATATAAGGAACAAAGCCAGATTTTACAGCTTGATTAAAATTTTTTGGTAACATTTTCTTATCCTTTCTTTAAATTTTCATCAAAATAAAATGGACAATCTTCAGTTCCTTTAAATAAAGCATAAGAATAAACATTCGGGCCTGGTTCAGGAATACGATTTGCTGTATGCCGAAAGCATTTTACATTATCACATTCATTACTATTTCCACACCAAGTTATATCATTATGAATCCAAGTCCAAGATACATCATCAAAAATTTTAGAAAAAGTGCTCATAAAATATCCTCTCTTTAGTGGTCGAACCAATAAAGTAATTTATATTGAGAAAATGGTTTAATTCCAAAAGTCCAAGGTTCGGCAAATGCCCCATAACTAATACAATAGTCAAAAAGATGTTGAATTGGATTGGTTTTTTGCGGTTTTGATACAGAAAGAGATGGATAATCTTTTATTTTTTTATAATAATTATCCCATTCCTCTTGATCTGCATCGTAATCTACAACAATAGGGTGTTCTTTAAGATAATATCTTAAATCAGAAAGAGAAATTTCCTTAAACCCATAACAATACTCTTTTTCCTCTTCAATTTCTTTTCTTAATTTTTCTTCAAGAGAAATGAGAGAAATATCAATACAAGGAAAAGAGCCAAAAGAATCCTCTTTTTTATTTAACATTGCGTTAAACATTTCATCATTTCGTCCATCATAAATACGAACTTTTTTAAACTCTTCTTTATCTTTTCGATAGAGCTCTATTTCGTACCAAAGATTATCTTCAGGATTATACTCACAAAGATGAGTGTGTATATCAATACCCATAATAGATTCTCCTTTTTATTTTATATTATTATTATAACAAAAAATTTGAAAAAAATAAAGAAGCATATATTTATATCACACTTATTTATTAATTAAACTTAAAAGAAGCTTTTTATATCTGAAAAGAATAGTTATAAATCCCATATTGTCATTTTAGATTTAACAATCTTTTTTATTTTACATATATATTATGTCATAAATTTTTAATTTTTTAAAAATAGGAGGTATTTAACTAGTAAAACTAGTATTTTAAAGGAGAATATTATGAAATTTAAAATGAAACATATAGCAGCTATTACAATAGCAACAATATTTTTAGGAACTAGTCCTATGACAGTTTTTTCTGATTATACTGTTGATGATATTCGTTATCAACTTTCCGTAGTTTCAGAATAGCAAGCTTATACTGTTAGTTCTTTA
>JAEIGA010000759.1_pt1 | contig 48007 bp, 35 predicted proteins | sample 9270691 | NCBI WGS metagenome assembly JAEIGA01 (sample SAMN17057246, study PRJNA624740) | gut metagenome | biome: biome; isolation source: fecal sample | host: Bos grunniens | place: China: Xizang | collected 2019
AGATTTTAAGCAAGATTTAAAAACGCTATTAGAATATACCCCTTCGCATATCAGTTTTTATGGATTACAAATTTCACCACGAACAATGCTTGAATCTAAAATTCGTCGAGGCAAACTTTTTGTTGATGAATCGCTATATGCGCCAATGTATAAAGTAGGAGTAGAATTATTAGAAGCTCATGGGTTCCATCGTTACGAAGTATCTAATTTTGCTCTTTTAGGCAAAGAAAGTTTGCATAATAAAAATTATTGGCAACGCGGAGAATATCTAGGAATAGGTCCTGGAGCCCATTCCTTTATAAATAAAATCAGATTTAATGCTCCTATGCGTTACAGCCATTGGAAATCTTGGATAAAAAATGGCTGCCCAGATACTTTATATGAAAAAGATATTTTAGATAGAAACGCTGAAATATTAGAAGAAATTTGGCTTTCTTTACGGCAAGCAGAAGGTTTAGATATAAAAAATCTTCAAAGAAAATACGATTATGAAGTTCCAAAGAAAAACTTAATACAATGGTATGAAAAAGGTTTTCTAGGTTTTAATAAGGACAAAATTTTCCTTACTGGTGATGGATGGCTTTTTATGGATCAAATTGTTAATGATTTAAGTATTTAGGAGAATTTCTAGTGCATTTTTTGAAATATAATCTAATCGGTATTTTAAATACACTTATATCGCTATTGGTGGTTTGGATTTTATACCAACTTTTTTCTCTTAATTTAATTCTATCCAATTTTTTAGGTTTTGTTGCTGGGGCGATAAATTCATACTTATGTAATCGTATTTGGAACTTTAAAAGTCAGAACAAAAAAAGATCCGAAGTTATTCGGTTTATTATTGTTTTTCTTATTGCTTATTTAGTGAATCTTTTTGTATTAAAATTGTGTGACAATTTATTAAGCGATTATTTTATGAAAACATTGCCAACAGCCATATTAACTTGGGTAAAACCTGGTTATATAGCAAACCTTTTTGCTAATATCGCATATGTATTAGTGTCTTATTCTCTTTTCCGATTTTGGGTTTTTTCACCTAAAAATTCTAAAGACAATTAAACTCTACTATTTACAACCAAACATTAACAACGCATAAAAAAGTCTCCCCAACAATGAGGAGACTTTTAATTTAATAGTCTAAATGACTGTAATCAAATTAGTCTTTACCGGTGAAAATAATTGCAATTGTTGTTGCAATAAACAAAACAGAAACAACTAAGAATTCCCATGGATTTTCCATAATGGTTTTTCCTGCTGTCGCTGTTACTTCACGAGGAGCAACTTGTTCTTCTGTTTCAGTTGGTTGTTCTGCTGGGGTAGCTTCAGCTACTTTAGCAGAATCAGTAACAGGGGCTGCTTGCGCAGAATCCGTTGCTGCAGCAACTGGAGCTGTTGGTTCTAAAACTTCTTTTGCTGAGTCAGCTGGAGCAGTTTCTGCTACTTTAGCAGAATCAGCAACAGGGGCTGCTTGTGCAGAATCCGTTGCTACTGCAACTGGAGCTGTAGAATCAGCAGGCGCTGCTGGAGCGGTTTCTGCTACCTTAGCAGAATCAGTTGCTGGTTGTTCAGCAGGCTTTGCTACTTCTTGTGCAGGAGCTGCGGCTGGTTGTTCAGCTGGTTTTGCTGCTTCTTGTGCAGGAGCAGCAGCTGGTTGTTCAGCTGGCTTTACAACTTCTTTCGCTGGGGCGGCTGCTGGTTGTTCAGCTGGCTTTGCTGCTTCTTTCGCTGGGGCAGCTGCTGGTTGTTCAGCTGGCTTTGCTGCTTCTTTCGCTGGGGCAGCTGCTGGTTGTTCTGCTGGCTTTGCTGCTTCTTTCGCTGGGGCAACTGCTGGTTGTTCTGCTGGTTTTGCTGCTTCTTTCGCTGGGGCTGCTGCTGGTTGTTCAGCTGGTTTTGCCGCTTCTTTCGCTGGAGCTGCGGCTGGTTGTTCAGCTGGTTTTACAACTTCTTTCGCTGGGGCGGCTTTAACATCTGCTTTAGCAGGTGTAGCATTTTGTGCAAAAGCTGCAACAGAAACGAAAGCGATAGCGCAAAGCATTTTTGTTAAATTCATAAGACTCCTTATTTTTTCAAAATTGTACGCTTGAAAAATACCTTTTTTAAAATGAAAAGGATATCCTTTTTTTTATGGAAAAGTGAAAAAAAAGAGTTGCAATAACTAAAAAGTATTCCAAAAGTGCAAAAAAAAGAGTAATTTTCGGTTATCATCAATTAAGAGGTTATTTTATGGCATTTCAATACGAAGCAACCGTTCAACACGGTAAAGATACAACAGAATATGTAAATCTTGGTAAAGAAGGCATTTCTGTAGCAGAATTTGAAGGAAAAAAGATTCTAAAAGTCGCTCCAGAAGCTTTAACAAAAATTGCACAAGCTGCATTTGAAGAAGTTAGCTTTTGTTTACGCCCAGCACATACAAAGAAAGTGGCGAAAATTTTACAAGATCCAGAAGCTAGTGATAATGATAAATTTGTGGCTTTAACACTCTTGAAAAACGCTTGTGTTGCCGCTAAGGGAGTTCTTCCTTTCTGCCAAGACACAGGAACAGCTATTTGCGTTTGCCATAAAGGCCAACAAGTCTGGACAGGATGTGACGACTTTAAAGCTATTTCTGAAGGTATTTATAATGCTTATACCTCAAAGAATTTACGCTATAGCCAAATTGCTCCTTTAACCATGTATGAAGAAAAAAATACTGCTTGTAATTTGCCGGCTCAAATTGATGTGCATGCAGAAGAAGGCGATGAAATGAAATTTTTGTTTGTCGCTAAAGGTGGCGGTTCTGCAAACAAAACCTATTATTGGCCAATGACAAAGGCTTTATTAAATCCAAAGTCTTTAGAAAAATTCATTACTGAAAAAGTCAAAACTCTAGGAACTGCAGCATGCCCTCCATACCATTTGGCAATTGTTATTGGCGGAACAAGTGCAGAAATGAATACACATACCGTAAAACTTGCTAGTTGCGGTTATTACGATGATTTACCAACTTCTGGATCTGAAGGTGGACGTATGTTCCGCGATTTAGAAATGGAAGAAAAGGTTTTGCATATTTGTCAAAATACAGGGATTGGTGCTCAATTCGGCGGTAAATATTTTGTTCACGATGTTCGCGTCATTCGCGCACCTCGTCATGCGGCAAGTTGCCCTGTTTCTATTGGAGTTAGCTGTTCTGCAGATAGAAATATCAAAGCTAAAATTGATGAAAATGGGCTTTGGCTTGAAAAAATGGAACACAATCCAGAACAATATTTGCTAGAAGGAAACGCTGTTAATATGGCTCCTGCAGTAGAAATTGATTTGGACAAACCAATGAATGAAGTTTTAGCCGAACTTTCAAAATACCCAGTAAAAACTCGTTTGAACTTGAAGGGCACAATGATAGTTGCTCGCGATATGGCTCATGCGAAAATTGCTGAAATCTTTGAAAAACAAGAAAAAGGTGAAGAACTTACTGCTGAAGAAAATACTGTTTTAGAAGTCGTTCGCAACCACCCGATTTATTATGCTGGCCCTGCAAAAACACCTGAAGGAATGCCTACAGGTAGTTTTGGCCCAACAACCGCAGGTCGTATGGATCCGTATGTTATGGGATTCCAAAGCAAAGGAGCTTCTATGATTATGGTTGCTAAAGGAAACCGTAGTCAAGATGTAACAGACGCTTGCCATAAATATGGTGGTTTCTACCTAGGTTCCATTGGTGGTCCAGCAGCAATTCTTGCAGAACAGAATATTCTCTCTAATGACATTGTCGCTTTCCCAGAACTAGGTATGGAAGCCATTCGTAAAATTACGATTAAAGACTTCCCTGCTTTTATTTTGGTTGATGATAAAGGGAATGATTTCTTTAAAGAACTTCTTTAAAATTCATATCTGTTCAACTCTTTTTAATTCATAATGAATATTCCTAGAATTTTATTCTAGGAATATTTTTATATAAAACAATAAGCGCGCCTATGGCGCGCTTATTGTTTTATATTATCGTTATTTTTGAATTAACGAGATACTTTTACTTTTTGAATAAAAGAACCTTGTTTAACGATATAAAGACCAGTCTTTTGGAACTTGCTGAAGAGAGCTTATGAAATAGAAGAACCCTTTACAACATCTACTTGACCAAGTGTACGACCTTGCATATCAAACACTTGATATGTTTTACCAACAGCATTCAAACGAAGTGTTGCAACAATTGCTGAAGGATCTTCTGCTGGAGGTGTATAACCTGGCAAAGTAAATTTAACATAGTCTAAGTTTGTATTTGCTGTAGCAATAGTTACACGAAGAACATGTTCGCCAGCAGTCAAAGAAGCTTTACCGGTTGCTGATTCATAAGTATTCCAATCATCAACTGTTCCTGTAAATGGTAATGAAGCAAGGGCTTTACCATCTAAAGCAAGTTCTACAGTACCAGAGCCAGAACCATTAGAAACGTAAGCTTCAATATCATATTCACCTGATTCAAGAACATCTACAGTGTATTCTAGCCATTCATTTGCTGCTGTATAGCCAAGACATGCACCTTCTCCGCAACCTACAATGTCAATAAAGTAATCTTCACCACGATAATCAAGTCCATCACTACCAGAAGAACCTGTTGCGCCAGCGTAAGAATCCCCTTCGTTTCCTTCATCAAAGTTTTCAGTTTCAATTGTTCCAGGAATTTTTGCTTTTACGCCCTTATATGGTTGGCGAGGAATATCTTTTGGTGGAACAATTTCAGAAGCTTTGCCATTATCACTCATATTAAAATATGTGTAATCTACAGAACCAGAAGCATTACCACCAGCTTCGTTCATAAGCATCACTTCAGTTACTTTACCAAATTTAAGCGTTGCAGAGCCACCACCTTTTGAACCTCTGAGTTGTGCTGTTTGGCCCGTAAAGACTTCGTCCCACTTTTTAAAGTGTGCAGAAATATCAATATGACCACACTGGCGAGGAGTTTGACGAACACTGAAAATTTGCAAGAATGTAGAAGTTCCAGTTTTAGAAGGTTCTTCTTGACGAAGGAAAGCATGAATAGTATATTTTGCGCCATCAACAGTAATTTCACCAAATTTAGCGCCAATATATTGTTCATTTGGTTGGCTATACCAGTCATCAACGATGTAGTATTCAACCTGAGTTAACTGTCCAGCCGTAAACACCAATATAACCATAGCCAGCAGATTGACTTTGTTTTTTATAACTGTAATCTACTGTGAATTGGTAATCATTGTGATTAATACCTGGTCCGTTATCTCCATAACGATAACCTACACGGGCGAGAAAGTCGTTACTACCACTCCATGAAGCTTTGAATGTACCATTGCTATAATAAGTCATGGAGTTATTGCCACCGTCAAACCAAATTTCATAGCCCCACGGTGTTCCACTGATGGAACCTGTTTGGTTATAATTAACGGTAGTACCATTGCCAGGGTGCCCCATATCTGTTTTACAAGGGTCAACATCTTGAGCAATTGCTGCACTAGACTACCCTAAAACTAAAGGGAATCCGATAAGGAAAGATGAAAAGTTTCTCTTCATAAAATCTCCTGAAATAAATTTGGGTTTTAACGCCTTACTACAATACAGCCTTATATTCCAGAATTTAGTCAAAGAGCAAAGCTCTTTCGGAGAATTGGAATTATTAGTTCCAAGTAAATGCAATATAAACTCATTTTTGATTTTTATCAATAAATATTTCGTTTACGAACAAAGTTATAAGTAAAATTTTGATTTACTAAAACTAAGTTAGAGAGTTTTTCCGATATTTACAAATACTGCCATACAAAAGAAAAATGAGAATATGGCAGAATTTTATAAAAAAGACCGAATTCAAATAAAAGTAGATTGAATTATAAGAGCTAACAATAATTATATATTTCATTTATGCCTACTTTTATAAAGTATATCCAAAATGAAGAACATTATTCCGAAGTCCTTTCGCGTATTACTTCTGTCCGTAAAACGTTATGGATAGGAACGGCTGATATTAAAGATGTATATGTAAAGCAAAATTCTTCAGCCATTCCTTTACTTGGACAATTAGCAGATTTACTTAAACGCGGAGTGGGAGTACGTCTAGTTCATGCTAAAGAACCAGGCTCTAATTTTCAAGAAGATTTTGATAAGTTTCCTATTTTAACAACAGAATTAGAACGAGTTTTATGCCCGCGCGTTCATTTTAAAATGATCATTTTTGATTTAGAAATCGTTTATATCGGATCTGCAAATTTAACTGGTGCTGGTATAGGAATGAAAGGTCCCAACCGTAGAAATTTTGAATCTGGAATTTTAACTAATGAGCCTAAAATCGTGGAAGCCGCAATAGAACAATTCGACACCCTTTGGATGGGAACTCATTGTGCAAAATGTGGTCGCAAAGAATTTTGCATTGATAAAATCAAATAACCTTTTAAAGCTTAACGCCAACATGTAAGCTTTCTTTTCCCATTCTTGACTTATCTAAATCATTCAGAAAACTCAATATTATTCTCTTTTATTTTACGCCACAAAGTCGTTCTACTTATACCTAATATTTTTGCTATTTCGTCTAATTTTTCACCTTTAAGTTGTGTAAGAGTATGTATTATATACTGGCGTTCTAATTCACCTAATGTCAATATTTTTTCTTTTCCAGAAAGGTCTGGCAATAAAGGCAAAGGTTCTTCTGGCTGTTGTTCCTGTAAAGATAACAGCATCCGTGCCGATGGCAAATTCTCTTGCAAAACCGTTTCTGGTAAATCTTCTAAACGAATAATTCCGCCTTCAGAAAGAACAATTGCATGTTCAATAATATTTTCTAATTCTCGAATATTTCCAGGATAACGATAAGCTGCTAAAGCCATTTGGGCTGCAGGATCTAAGCCATTAACTTCTTTTCCATGCTCTTGCTTGTACTTTAAAATAAAATAAGAAACAAGTCGCGGGATTACTATTTGACGTTCACGCAAAGGGGGCAAATGCAAATGAAATGTATTCAACCGGTAATAAAGGTCTTCGCGAAATTTACCTTCGAGCATTGCTTGTTTTAAATTTTTATTTGTTGCTGCAATAATCCGAACATCTAAGTAACGATTTTCAGAATCCCCAACCCGACGAATTTCTTTATTCTGCAAAAAACGAAGTAATTTAACTTGAGTAGCTAAAGAAAGTTCACCTACTTCATCTAAAAATAAAGTCCCTCCAGAAGCCGCTTCAAACAAACCTTTTTTATCTGCTATTGCTCCAGTAAAAGCACCTTTCCGACTACCGAACAATTCACTTTCAACAATATTCTCTGGAATAGCACCACAGTTCACTGCTACAAATGGCTCTGAAGACCGCTTACTTAAACGATGTACTACATTGGCTAAAAATTCTTTACCCGAACCAGACTCCCCAGTAATCAAGACCGTACTTGTTGTTGGCGCTATTTTATAAACCGTTTTCAATATTTTACGCATTTCTGGAGTGTCTCCCAAAAGGGAATCCAAAACATGGTCTTCCATTAAACGATTTGCAGAAGTTTCTCTTTGTTGCTGTTTACACTTTTGAGCAATTTCTTCTAACGCAGAAATCTTTATTGGTTTCTTTAAATAACGAGAAGCACCTCTAGTCAAAGCATTTTCTGCTATAGAAATGCCAGAGGCATGATCTGCCAAAACTATTATTTCTGCTATGGGGTGTCGTTCTTTTAAAAAAGAAACTATATCCAAACCATCGTGCAATAATAATTGCACGTTGATAAAAGCTAAATCTATTGACTTTTGTTCAATAGTTGCAATTAATTCCCTTTCGGTAAGAACAGGCAACAAAACCGATTCTGGCAGATGCCACGAATCAAAAACGGAATGCACAAATTGTGCATCCGGATCAGCCAACAAAATTTGCATTTATTTCTTTCCGACAGTTTCTACTATTTCTTTTGCTTTCGCTAAAATAGCTTTACGGTCTAAAGGCTTAGCAAATGATGCAGCTACATCAAAGTGATCGGCAGTTACTAGATAATCATCTGCACTCATTCTTCCACCACCACTGATGGCAATAACACGGTCCAACATTCCAAGACGTCTTAAATCCAGAATCACTTCAAATCCATCTTGTTCTGGCATAATGATATCTGTGATGATAACATCATAAGGATTCTTTGTATAAAGTACCTGAGCTTCTTGCCCATTCTTTGCCGTATCAACAGAATACCCTTCTAATTCAAAGGTTTCTCTAAGCAAGAAATTGATTTGCTCATCGTCATCAATTATAAGCACTTTTGCCATAATCATCTCCTTCGTTATTTTCCATCAAAGGCCAATATACACTAAATGTAGTACCTTTTCCAAGAATTGATTGAACTATTATTTCTCCTTGTGCCTGTCTAACCAAAGAAATCGCCGAAGAAAGGCCTAAGCCAAAACCTTCTCCTGGTGGTTTTGTGGTAAAAAACGGACTAAAAATTTTCTGAAGTTCATTTCCTTTAATTCCCGAACCTGTATCTGAAATATCAATCCTAGCATAAGCTCCTGCTGGAATAGTTTGAGAAAAACCTTCTTGATGTGCTTCTTTTAAATAAACTCTTTCTACAAATATTCGAAGTTCTCCACCAAATTCTTTCATTGCAAAAACAGCATTATTGATTAAGTTCTGCAACACACGGAACAAATCCATTTCAACACCTTGCAAAAAGATATCTGATTCCGATGAACCCGAAACAATCACAATATTAGGCGGTAAAGTCAAACGCACTTGCGTTATAAGGTCTTGTAATAAAATTGAAAATCTAAATGTCTTTTTTGTTTCCTTTGTTTGCTTGAGTTGGCGAACTCCTGTAAGCATTTGACTGATAATAATTTTCGCTCGATGACATGCTTTTTCTATTTCTTGTAAATATTTATTCGTTCGGCTTGTTTCTTCTACTGTAGCCATTGCTAGTTCACAAAAACCTTGTTGTGCTCCCAAAATATTGTTAAAATCATGGGCAATACCGCCTGCAAGAGAACCTAGTTCTTCTAATCGTGTTCGTTGCTCTTCTCTAGCCCGAAAATGTTTGCGTTCTTCTTCCATTTTCATCGCTTCTGTTAAATCTTGTACTAAACGAATCACAAAGTATTCATCATTCTCCATAGGAACAGGCAAATAAGTAATATGTTCTGCTATTGCAATATCACCACTTTCACCTTCTTTGTATTCTATTTTATCGTAATGTCCGACCTTACCTTGCAAAGCATCTTTTTCAGATTCACGAAGTTCTGGTTCTACAGACGACAAACCATATAAATCTCCCGCATATTTTTTATCTGGAACGTTTTGTAAAATATAGGTTCCACTTTGATTTTTTACAGCGACTCTGAACGGAAGATTATCTATTAAGGTTTGCAATAATCTTTCTTTACTGCGTCCTTCTTCATAAACTTTCAACATTTGTTGCTGTGATTGTAATTCTCTTTGCATTGCTCTATCTTTAAAAGATTCATACTTATGCAAAATAGAATTTTCAGCAGTCACATCTGAGAAAATCAACATATAATGTTTTGAACCATACCAGAAAGCATCTTGAACAACTGAAACCAAAAACGAACGAGAAATATTTCGCATAACCAACAATATGGATTGCCTAAAACTAGATTCAAAAACATTTATCTGCGGAAAAATCTTTTGTATGTTCATTTTCTTTAACCGTTCTTCAGACAAATGCAATAAAAAAGGTGCTGCCGTGTTAGCAAAACTAATTCGTCCTTTTTCGTTATAAACAATAACCCCATCATTTATAATATGATCTACATGAAATGAAATTTTCTGCAACTGCGTGTATTCAATTTTAGGAACTAAATTTTGATAAAATGCCAAAAGAAAAATAGACGCCCAGATTTGTGTGTTTTTTAAAAATGACGTGGGGTCTGCTCCCCCATAAAAAACATAAGGAAGAAATATATCCTGACCAAGAGCTAAAAAACCAAATAAGAACAATATCGCAGCTATCCGCATATAATAAAATTTTTCTTGTAATTCCCAAGACTCAATCCCCCACAAGAGTGCGTTAATACCACTAATAATAAGCGAAGGCACAACTAACAAAAAATAACCTGAAATCGTTATCACTACAATTAGGTAATCTCCTGATATATCTAATGGTTCAGTAAACAAACAAATGAAAAATAAAATCCAATAGACTAAAATCCCAGCAAAAGTATATATGGTTAAAAATTTTGATGGTTTACGATTAAATGCTATAGCAAGTGTTTTATAGACAAAATAACCAAATGGCAACCAAAAAAAAGTTTGAATCATAAAAACAGTATTTACAATAATAGGCACATTAAAAAGATGCGTATTAAGACTAACTGGATTTGGTAATACTGTTATAAGCGAACAAAAGTTCCAACCTATCCCTAACACTAAAAGCATTCTGAATAATTGCATTCTAGTTTTTTGAGCAGAAAACATTTTGTTGTGAAAAAAGATCACACACAATACAAAAAGGCAAACAAAAACTATATACGCAAAACTTAAATTTGCTTTTATTAAAAACTCACCATTCATATTTTCTAATTTAAGTTTTCAAACGACAATAAAACCTTTTTTTTTGAAAAATCATAAAATATTTTCCTTTGTAACTAAAATTTTTAAGCCCATTAACAAAAAAAGTCCGAACCCTTTACAAGAATTCGGACTTTAAAACTTTATTTTATTTTAACGTTTAAACCCAAAAGTAACCATAGAAGATTTATCGCTGTAAATAGGCTTTTTATTATCACCTTCATCTGGATGTTCTGCTACATACATAGCCTTGGCTTCAAAGTCAAATTTACCAATAAAGGCTCCACTTCCTATTTTTCGACCTTCTAATGAAACAGGGGCCTCTTCTTTTGAACACCACTCTAAATAGAGAGTCAAAACATTGTTCGCTGTCACGAATTCTCTCAATTCATCTAAGTTAAATTGATAGCTCATTTTATTTACAAAACTACCTTGGTTATTGTAAAGCATTAAAGCTATTTCCATACGATAAAGCCGTTTATATTCTCCTAACTCTGTTTTATCATGAACTTCTGGCAACGTTATATCTAGTCTAAATACAGGGCCAGCATGTTTATAATCTTTTGCTATAGATGTGTTCACTTTTTCAAGAGTTTCTTTTCCAGAGGCTATCAATTTTTCTCCTGCTTCATTTGCTACTGTCAAGCGGAAATGTTCATCTTCTGAAAGTTGTTGCCCTGAATAAGGAACAATAGAAGGATCTTTCTTTGTCACAGAAGATTCCATTTTTACTTTGAATTTAACTTTATCAATAGCACCACTTACTGGAGTCCACGGGTTTTCTTCACCTGGGAAAAGTCCTGTTTTATCTTTATAGAAACTTTTATGAGCATCTGGAACTAGACGAATAGAGTCACCAAACCAGACAGCATCTTCTGCATCATCTTGATAAAGGAATGTAACCTTTTTCAAACCATCACCATTCATAATAGAATATGGTTGCAAGAATACTCCACCAGCACCTGCACGACGACGCTCTATGTAATAACTATTACCCGAAACAGAATCCAATGGTTCAGACATGTTTACTTCTAACAAATCCATTTGACCGCTATTGGTTTCTCGAGCACTCCACGAAGCAGACAAGATAATTGGAGGACAATCATCATTCAACGAATAAGTTTTATCAAAGAAACCACCTTCTTCTCCTTTACGAGGCATAACAGAACCTTTACCATCTTTTGCCCCATAAGTCATCTTTTCATAAACACCTTTTGGAACATCAATACGAATTGCAGAAGCAACATTTTGAATCGTATCAAACCCTGTAGTATCCACCACATAACTCCAAATAGTATCTATTTTTGTAACGTTTACTGTAGAATCTTGGAGACCGCAAGCATACTGAAGCGTATTGCCTAGAGAATCCTGAACTTTCACAGAATCCCAAACATTTAAAGCAGAATCAAAAACAACTTCAAACTGATCACACCAAATCGTTTTTTGGCCAACCACTTCTTTATAAATTGTTTTCTTTTCTTCCATTGAAGAATCAACTACGGCCGTAATAGGTTTTGCGTACTTTTCTCCATATACTGTATCTACACTCCAGCCACTAGCAGGTTGTTTAAATGCAACATATACAGCTGGATTTCCCCAATAAACGTCAAAGCTATCAAGCATGTCCTTGTCACGTAAAACCTTTTCAAATTCCAAATAAATTTCATCCGGCTTACCATCTCCTGTTTCATCACTTATCCGAGCAAATGTCACAGGAACCGGACGTACAGATTCAGCAATTGTTCTTGGTCCAGCACAATTTGTCAAAGTGTTCATAGCAATATCAGAAATAACGAATGTTTCTGCGACTTCTGCTAAGAATCCTTTTTTAACAACAGCACCATTCGTATTACCTTCAATTACATACAACCAACTTTTTCCATTATCAGTTGTGGACACATTTTTAACCGATATTCCCATTTGGTCTATTTCAGAAGTTCCATCTGTTACACGTAATGGCCATGCTGTTTTTGAAGGCAATACAACTGGTTCTGTAAAAGCAACTTTCAATGTATCTTGAACGCTACGAGGTTCTTCATTTTCAAGCATTGTAATACTTAAAAGTTGTGGAGAAATTTTATCTGTTAAAACTATTTTTTCCGTTGTTGCGGTTCCCTTTTCTGTCATATAAAAAACAACCGTTCCAGATGGTGAACCTGTTTGTGGAATCATATCTTCATTCAAAGCAAAGGTTGCTGTCATACCATCTATAGAACTTGGTTTTGCCATAAATGTAATTGCAGAAGATGTTGTGGTAGAGTCAAAAGCAAACTCCGCACTATCTAAAGAAATTCCATCACCAAAAGCACTTCCACCAAATGTTGCCATAACAACATCGCCAAGAGCATTACAATTTTCATCATAAATTGCTGCAATTTGTGGAACTGGGTGCGTTGGATTTGCAAAGAAAGATTGTGTTACAATATCTTCTGGGTCTTCTGCATCTATATAGATAACAGTCAAAGTATCGCCACCAAAGAATGAAAATTCTGGATATTTTGCATCTTTAGAATCAACAGGAGTCAATAAATCACTTTTAAATTCTCCGGTTGTTTCATTTGTTCGTTTTAATGACACACTAACCGTATCACCAGTTCTTGAATTTACAACTTTAGCTTCAATTGATTCATTTTGTTTATTGTCTTTATCCTTTACAACAATAAAGAATTTAGCAGAACCATCTGTCAAAGCAGGACTTGAAACCGAAGAACCATTTTCTTGCAAAAGCGTTAAAATTCCAGCTGTTCTATCACCCTTACTATATTGGATATAATAACTACGGTTGACAAATGCACACCCGCCATTTTCTGTGCAAGCTTCACATTCTGGATCTGGGCCTGCAAAAATAGTCACATCTACTTTATTTGTTCCTATCGCTAATTTAACAGGAATATCTAAATCAAATTTACCTGTTGCCTTGTTATAAATAGCTGCTGTTTTCAATTGTTCTTTACTTAAAGCAACACCATTAACCCAAATAGACGTTACAAATCCACTTTCAGTAATAAAGGCGTTCCCTTTAACACGCATGGTACTTGTTGTAGAATCAATTTGTATATAAGAACCATTAGAAACATTAAACGGAGCATCCAATGAAACAGTCATTTCATAATTAGCACGTTTTGTGGTCATTTCTTGATAAGATGGACTAAAACCTGAAACAAATTCATCTTTACGATATACAACAATATATGGGTTAACAGGAGCTAAATCACTATCTCCAAAATCTTTGTCTGCATCTAGCATACCTTCATAATCAGCGCCATCTTCTTCACGAGTATGTGGAGCCCAACTCCAATCACCTGTTGTTGCAGACATCCGTTTTTGTGGCGTAGATCTCAAAGGATCACATTTTCCATTTTGATAAAGCCCTACTGAAAAACCTAAATCCATACGCATACGAGACGATGATTTGATAGTTGTAGAACCTAAAGGAATTGGATAATACCAAGAATACATCCCTGTTGCTGCATCATAAGTATCTTCTAATTTAACAGGCATCGCTCCACGCAAAAGCCCACGAATTTCACTATCTGTTTCACATGGTTTATTGAAACCAGCTTCATCGTAAGCTTGACAGATATCTAAATCTATCATTAAAGCGCATTCTGCCACTTGATCTTCTCGAGCCGTTAAATAAAGACGTAGTGTCAAACTATCAAAAGCTCTGTCTTCGTTGTTATAAATGTTCATGTTGATAAAATCAAGACCAGTAAATTCATATTGATAGGTACGGACTTCAAAGTCGTACTGCATCACAGGAGTGGTGAATTTTAACGGGTTCCCTTTTTCGTCAACACTACGACGCACACCATTACTTTCTACAACATAATAATATGTTGTCTTTTCTTTTAAACCACCAATTTTTACATAATGGAAATTAGTTGGAATACCAGAAACATCAGCATTCGCATCGCCTGTATTCCAAGCCATTTTATCATAAGTAGTTAAAACTGTATCCCAATAAATTTTAGACTCGTACTGACCATTTGGCGTAAACCACATAATTTCAGCGCTATCGGCAGACAAGTTACAAACTTTAACATTTTGAATATCCGCTGAAGGAGGTTCACTTGCAAGTGTTGTAAAATAGAATGGTGTACTTGTACTATCTACTAACCATTTTGTGGCATATTTTTCACTTCTTGAATTAATCGACACCACTTTAAAATAATAAGTAGTTCCATTCTTTAAACCTTTCATATGAATGGTATGCTTTACTCCAGGAACAGAATCCAAAGCCATTTGATTAAAAGGTCCTGTTTCACTTTCACTATAAAGAATCATAGACTGACCACGAACATCTTGAATAATATTGACAATCGCAGAGTCATAACCTACATAACGGATTTCAACATTAACATCTTTTGGTGCTCGCCCCAAATCTTCTGCCCGTGTAGCCATAGCGCCAGCAGCAAGGAACATAGCTGTTCCGTCAATACAAGTTTCAGAAAGATGATAATCTTCCCAACTCATCGTTGATGGAGCCCAAGCATTTATATCCCCTGGAGTTACTCCTCCAAATAAAGCACCAACTGGCGGATTATATACATAAGCAGCCCCTGGCATATTTTTCCCTTCTGGGTTTGAAGCACGATGGTGAGGGTGAGCGTCATTTTTGTCTCCAACACCAAGCATAAATGAAACATCCCATGGGTTTACACCAAGCATATAGTTCATTTGGTTAATGCCTAATTGGCGCATTTCTGCTGATTTCCAATTTTGTTGGCCTTTTTGTGGCAAACGAACTCCTTCCAAATCTTTAGCCACATCAGCATACGCAAAAACTTCAAAAATATTTCCTGCTTGATAACGGTTATAAATCCATGTTTGGTCCGTTTGCATGTTATACCAAAGCGTACCAAAAGAAATATTAAAAGGATTATTACGCCCAGGAATTGAAATAGAAGAACCACCAGTAGAAGCAACGTTACTCAAGTTTTCTGCAAGGATATAAATAACGTTTTCTGCATACCATAAACGATCAGAAGGACTAATGCCATATTTTACAGAAGTTTCATCATCTTTTAACAAAAGTTTATAGAAAGCATAAAGAGTGTAAGTGTAAGCATTAGCCCAACTCGTATTTTTCATACTTTTCCGCATACCATCACGTGTTAAAGCGAACCAACCACCTCGGAAAAATCCAGGTCCTGGTTCTTGCGGGCTTGCATAAGATTGTTCTTCTACAGCATCATTCAAATAACTCATATCAGGATTTGCAGGGTCATAAGCCGCATAATGGAGAGCGATAGCAGCCAATCCCAAATCATCATGAGATTCATTGTTCCCGTTATAAGCAGGACTTGACCAACCATCTGGAATGGTATTATAAACAAATGGTCGTCCATTACCATAAGTGGAGTTACCTAATTTTAAATTTTTTGCAAAATCATACAAATCTTTTGCAACCATTAAACAAGAATCTGCAAAAGCTTTATCATACATTGCATATTCTTTTGAAAGCAATGCAAGGCCTGCTGCTATCTGGCCAGAAATATTTGAACCTAATTCACCAAGACGCAAATCTCTTTCATGAGGCCCACCACGTCCTGTTAAAGTTAAAGGCAAAGCATCTTGGTTTTCCGGGCGTCCCCACCAACCATGGTCTGCACCAAAATTGCCGACAGAAACGACCATATTATCAACAACGCCTTCAGCAAAACGATAGGAATTCAGGAAAAAGTCAGCACCATGTTTTGCTTCACGAAGAATATCCGGAATACCATCTGTATTAACCGTTTCTCCATGATTATATGCATAATTGTCTTCATCTCTATCAGGATTTGCGGCAGCCATAACAGAAAGAACCATAAAAGCATACGCTTGTGTTTGTGATTCTTTTAAATGGTCGCCACAATCATACCAACCACCGGCAAGTGCACCTTCCTTACTTGTAAAACCAGCAACACCACCAATTCCTTGAACAAAAGAACCAGCTCCATCTTTTGTGTGAGAAGGTTCATGGAACCAAGATTCTGAATTACCGCTACGATTAATCCCATAAAATTTAATCGTCGCATCTCGAACCATAGAATAAACTCTATCACTCACAATAAAAGATGCAGAATATTCTTTCCCTACTTTTATACGCATGCGTTCATTTTCAGGCAAGGAAAAAGAAGCCAAATTAGCAACACAAATAGTGCCTTCTGGCCCTACTGTTTCGGCAGAATAACGTTCTTTTTTGTTTGTCGCTGCATTTGTACCTGCAACAATTTTCCAAGAAGACTGTGTTGGTAAACCTGTAGATACAAATTCACCACCTGTCGCGATTTCATTTCCTTCCAAATCAACAACTGAAAACTTTTCAGAACAATCCCCAGCAGAAACATAATAGAATTGCTTTTCAGGATCATCTGGTAAATACCCTGCCTGATTTATACGAATTCTACCTATTCGCAAGTTTCTTGCATCAAGGAAAGCTTGGTTTAATGTATCAGGGACCAAACCATTAGGTTTAAAATCTTGTGGTACAGTACCTACTTTAGGCACTGGATTTCTCTTGTAAGGGCTTGGGACGAATTTACTAAAACTTTCTACCGTTCCGCCTTCTTCAACAGATGCGGTATCCCAAACCATAGGCCAAATAGGTCTAATCAAGTCATAAGGGGTGGGTTGTTCTTGTTCTACAGCAAAAGTATTCGCTACGAATAAAAACAAAAAAGCAGCATAACAAAGAAACGGCACTATGTGTCTCCTTTTTCAAAAAACCCAATTTCAAACACCCATTGACTGTAGGAAAGTTAAAACTTTTTCTGCTATCTTGGAGAATGTTAAACAAAATATTACAATCATTAACACTCTATTTTTGTTTATATTTTCGCCCATGAGAATGTTTGGTCATTTAAAAGCTGTTCCAATGGCTCTTTTGGGGCTATCTTTTGTTTTTTTCGCTTGTTCTTCTGAATCTACTTCATCGAGTTCTGATGATTCTCCTGAAACAGAATATTCCTCAACTAAAGGCGAATCTTCTTCTAGTGAATCCGACAAGGATTCTAATGATAAAAGTTCTAGCTCCGTTGCTAAAGATGAACCTACTGTTTCCGAAAAAAGTAGTTCTTCTGTAAAGCAAGAAACTGTTAGTGGGCAAGAAGCTCTTAATGAACCTCAAAATAAAATCAACGGCTCTTGTGGTCCCTCTTCAGACAAAATAAATAAAGGTGATATCGCTACTTGGCAATTTTTCCGAGATGAAGGTGAAGTTTGGGATCAAATTTTAGCTCCGTTTGTTTGGACTTTCGAAGGAACAGCTTCTAAATCAATTCAAGGAAATGGTTTAAACCAAGTCAATATTCGATATGAAAATTCTGGAACATACACAGCATCACTTTTAGTTGATGGTAATTCTGTTTTATGCGATACTCTGCAAGTACAAGGCGTTCCTATTGTAATAGAATCTTGTGAACCAATCCCTGCTAGTGCTGTCGCCGGCGATATTGTTTCTTGGAAAGTCGTTTCAAACTCTGATTCTCCTATTAAAAGCTATTCCTGGTCCTCTGATTTTGGAACCGTTAATGCCAATGGAGCTGAAGCTTCTTTAACTACTGATGCTTCTATGCATAAAAAGAATGTCTTTGTAACCGTCAATGTAACAAACGAAGACAAAACCACAGAAACCTATGCTTGCAAACCAGTCACAGTTATTGACCCTAATATGGTAGATGTAACTATTGCCCATTCTGGCATTTCTGATTCTACAAAGCAAGTATTCCCAGGTGGTCAAACCATTGTGGCACAATACCCTTCTAATGCAGTAAATTGTCAAATGGTGTGCGGAGCCCAAGGGAATGGTGTCATACTTGAAGTTGATGGCGTTGCTCATACCATTGATTATTCATTAAACATCACACCTGAATCTTGTAAAGATGGCTCTGCTGCCGGGTCTAAAATAACGATAACAGCATCAATGAATGTTTATTGTTACGTTACTTATTAACTATGTTAGTTTTAAAGATTTTGTATTAACACAGCACAAAGACTAGAATCTTTGGTCAAACCTGTTCCTACAAAATCCGCACTTTGGGAACGTTTCCAAATAATTTGAGCGTTCCCACATATTTTTTTGACATTATTCAATGCTTTTTGTGCGAAATTTTCTAACCGAAAAGCACTATAATTGGAACTTACCATTAAAAAACCACCAGGAGCAAGAACAGCAGCAGAAGCCTCTACTAACGAATCTAAATCACGCTGAACATTAAATGAAAAGCCCTTATACCGAGCAAAACTAGGCGGATCTAAAACTATTATATCAAACAATTTTTCTCGTTTTTTTGCCCAAGCTAAATACTCAAAAGCATTTCCTTTAAAAAACTCTCCTGGTAGGCACTCTAATCCATTTAACGAATAATTCAAACGCCCTTTTTCAAGAATTTTACCGCTGATATCAACATTCACTGCCATTTTTGCGCCCCCTACCCTTGCATGGACGCCAAAACTACAAGTATAGCTAAAGAGATTTAAAACATTCTTATTTAAAGCTCTTTGCTCTATATCTTCTCGAATTTCACGCATGTCTAGAAAAAGCCCTGGGTTCACTGTATCTTCAAGATTCACTTGAAAAAAACAATTTCCTTCCCGAACTACGGTAATAGGATTATCTCCACACACAACATGCATTTCTGGATTTTCTAGAGCTTTTCCTGAAGGCGATAAACGATATTTTACAACAAAATATTCCGGCCGCAATAGTTCTAAAACCGCTTGAGAAATTAAAGATTCTTTTGAAAGTAAATCCGCAGAAAAAAATTGTGCTTGATAATGCGTCCCAAAACTATCTAAAGTAAACCCAGGAAAGCCATCAGCAATACCATTTACTAAACGAATAGCCTCTGTTTTAGCCGAAAAAACAGCTCGTTTTTCAACACTTTTCTGTAATAATGAAAAAAAATTACTCATCATAACCCAATTCTAAAAAAAACTTTTATTTTTTTCACAATCAACTATTGTTACGGCGATTTTGGATTGTTATATCGTCTGTAACACAAGTTAGAAAAAAAACAGGTATGCTCATGCATCAAATACCTAACGAAGACATTTCTTGGCTCAAGAACAAAGTACAACACATTGAGCCTCTCTCCATTGACGAGGAGAAAGAATTATTTCATTTAATTTCTCAAGGCAATAAAAAAGCACGAGATAAACTCATTGAAGCTAATATGAAGTTTGTTATCAGCGTTGCTAAAGAGTATAGCTATGCTAATCTATCTACTTCAGACCTTGTGGCAGAAGGTACAATCGGGCTTATACGAGCGATTCAAAGTTTTGATTACACACGAGGATTAAAATTTATAACCTATGCCGTTTGGTGGATAAGGGCTTTTATCACTCGAGCCGTTAACGAACAAGGTTCTCTTGTCCGACTTCCTGCAAACCAACAACTAAAACTCAGACAAAGTTTACGTAAAAATAAATCAGGCGAAACTTTAACTGAAGAAATTAAAATGTTACAACAAATTGCAGATGGAAATATATCACTAGACAAAAATTTGCTTAACGAAGACTCTGTTCAGCTTAATGAAATTCTTTCTGACCCCACAGAAGAAACGCCTCAAGCAATGCACGAAAAAGAAAACCTTCACTTATTTTTAAATAAACTTTTCCGAAAACTTCCGCCTAGAGAAAACGATGTATTAAGACGCCTCTATGGCACATCTCAATCAAAAGATATTTCTCAAAATATTCGAGAAATCAGTGAAACTATGGGACTTTCAAGAGAACGTATTCGTCAATTACGTGACCAAGGAATTAAAAGAATAACGCAATTAAATGATGATGGGCACTATAACACAGAAATTTATGCTTTTTATGCTCTAGCAGATAAGCCTGAAAAAGTTTAAGGCTTTTTCATTTGTAAAACTTGTTCTACAAATTCACCAACTTCTTCAAATTTACGATAAACAGAAGCAAAACGAACGTAAGCCACAGGGTCTACTTTTTGAATCTTACGCATTACTAAATTTCCAATTTGATCATAAGAAACTTCTTGAGATTCTAATGCAAAAAGTTCATTTTCAACACTATCTACAATTTCATTAATTGTATCCATACTGACAGGACGTTTTTTACAAGAAGTCAATATACCATTTAATAATTTATCCCGTTGAAAGGGCTCACGACGATTATCTCTTTTTATAACCGTTAACGCTACAGTTTCAACATATTCATAAGTCGTAAAACGACGAGAGCAAGCAAGACATTCTCTACGCCGCCTAATTGACATTCCGCTCATGCGGCTATCAACGACTTTATCTTCATCATTTTTACAATAAGGACAAATCATAATACCCTAAATATACGATTTTTATTTAAAATAATCTGCTATTTTCTTGCTTATAAAAAAATACACTTACAAAAAAAGAGATTAAATGTTTAACATTTAATCTCTTTTTTTGTAAGAAACGGCTTTTTAGCCACGCTTTAAATGCTTTAAAAGGACTTCTTGATCTAAAAGTGGCATATAATCTTCATATTCTAAGCCACAATCCAAAATGAATTGAGTTAACAATTTTTTAGCGGCTAAAAGTAGCTCATCTGCTTTCCAGGGTTTGTCAAAATAATTATCTATATGAGCTTCATTAATAGCACGAATCGTATCTGCATGCCCAGCTTGCCCAGTCAAAAGAATCTTTCGCGTTTTTGAAAACCGCACATCAGTATCTACATAGCGCAATAAATCAACACCAACTTCATCACCAGGCATAACATGATCAGAAATGACAAGCCCAACTTTTTCACTTTTTCCGTCTAATTCCAAAAGCAATGCTTTTGCATCTTGAACAGAATCAGCTGTTTCTATTCGGAAAAATTTTTCAAGTGATTGGAGATCCCGAGTAATAGTTTCTAAAACTTCAGGTTGGTCATCGACACAAAGAATGTTAATTTTTTCCATATTCATCTCCTAGAAGAAGTTTTACTTTGAAAATAGTTTTTTTCTTATCAGAGTCAATAGTTATTTCACCTTCATAACTATCTACTAAACGTTTCACAATTGTCAAGCCTAAGCCTAACCCAAACGACAAACCATTCTTTTTAGTCGTAAAATCTGGTTGAAATATTTTTTCTTGTAATTCTTGTGGTATTCCAGGACCGTTATCTTGTATTTCGGCAAATAAAAATGTCCCGTCAGAATAATAAGAAACCCGAATTTCTGGATTTTCTGTTTTAGCTTCTTTTAAAGCATCGGTAGCATTTTTTATCAAGTTCACCCAAATCTGAGCTAATTCAGTTCTATCGGCAAACATCTCTAAATTTTTAAATTCTTCTTTAAAATCTGTATAAAGCGTAATGCCTTTTAAATTTTGTTTTAATAAAGCTATCGATCCTTCAAAAGATTGGTACACTTTTATTCCAGCTTCTCTTTTAAAATGCGAACCGCCTAAAACTCTTACAGAACGAACAATACCAGAAGCATGTTCTGCCGCCATTTTCATGTCTCGTAAATCATGCCCTAGAACCCAATACATCGAACGTTTATCTATTTCTTTTGAAAAATTTTTCCCTAATTCTGAAAGTAATTCTTCTGTTGGTGCCATTTTAGCCAATGTTTTCGCCTGTGAAGCGGGTAAATTAAAACGTTCTTCATAATCTCTTGCTTTTTGTCGCATTTCCCCACTAGAAAGAATTCTATCACATTCTTGTCCTAACTTAAACAATTTATGTTCTTTAGGTTTTATTGAAAGTATCGCTTGTTCAACAAATGTGGTAATGTATTCTGTTTTCCGAGCTAAAACCCCTACTGCATTATTCAATTCATGAGAAAGTCCTGCAGCTAATTGTCCAAGTGTTGCAGCTGTTTCTAGTTTATTCAATCGATAAAGAGCGGTTTCTTTTTCTTGCCCTTGATCTAGCAGACGTTGGTAACGCGATGCCATTTCGTGAATCATAATAGGCATGAACTGCTCTACAAAAGTTCCGTATTTTTCTGGTTCTATTGGTAAAGTCCCTGTTTCTATATAAGCAACTTCAGAATTTTCACTTGCTTCTACAGTCATTAAACTAACAGAACCTGAAAAGAAGCTATATACTCCTATAAAATCACCTCTTTGAGCAAAAAGAACATTAATACTACGTTCTTCTTGCCAAGCTGTATTATGGACAATTTGTTTTCCATTTAATGATCCAGAAATGACCAAAAATAAACGATTATTGCTTTCTCCTTCACGCAATAAACATTCGCCTTTTTTTAAAAAAATCCGTTTTTCTGGTACCGAAAAATAAGCTTGTTTAAGCCATTCTATTTTTTCAGATAAATTTCCAAATATATCCATAAGCTATATCTATATTATTTTACTTGTTTTTACAATTTCTAAAAACATCATATTTTATGAAATATCATTTTTTTATTTGTATCCTGGCAAAAAGAACCCCGTCAGCGTAACCGATAGATTTCTTTATACAAAAAAATGCCCTTTCGGGCATTTTAAACTTTATTAAAAAAGTCAATTAATCTTTAATTTTAGACCACTGCAAAACACCTTTACGATATATATACATATAGCCTGCTTCAAGAATCACCAAAAAGCCTATTAAGATAAGCAATGGAGACCAAGAATCAATCTTAAGGTATTGAACTGCCCAAGGGTAAAGAAATGCTACTTCTAAATCAAAAACAAGAAAAAGCATTGCTACCATGTAATATTTAACTGGATAACGTTCGTTTGCGGTGCCAGAAACATGAGCCAAACCGCATTCATAAGACGAACCTTTAATTTCAGCACGTTTAATTTTACCGGGATGTAAAATCCAGTTAGCAAACAAAAGCAACAAAGGAACGCAAAAAGCAATAACTGCTAAAATGGTTACTGCAAAGGTTGTATCAAAAATTTCAACATTACTCATATACCCAAACATAATAAAAAACTCTATTTTCGGCACCCTTTTCTTATGTTTCTTGAATGTAAAAAAAAGCAAATATGTCTTTTCTCAAGAAAAAAGGTATAATTTATAGGGTATGCCGTATAAAATTTTTGCTTTTTTACTTTTTTCTTTCCTTTTAGGGTCATTTATTGCTTGTAGCGATGACTCTTCTTCCACAGCTCCTGTTATTGATGACTCTGTCGTTGGTGAATCTGGAGCCAAATCTTCATCGAGCAAAGGAGAACAAAAAAAATCATCTTCTTCGTTCAAACCTGGAACTGTTTATGACACATTAGTCATTGCCGATACGCTTGTGATAGTAAATCCTATTGAAACCCCTTACTATACAAACGATTCTTCAGAATTCAATTGGGACGAACTTATTTCTAACGACGAGCCGTCTAGTTCTTCTGTTGCAACACAGAAACCTCAATCTAGCTCTTCTAGTTCCCCTAGTTCTTCTTCTGTCAAGAAAGAACCTTCTTCTTCAAGTGTAAAAGTGGACCCTCCTAAAGTAGAACCTCCTGTTGTCCAAGGGGATTCTCTCATAGATACTCGTGATGGTAATATCTACAAGCTAACAATGGTCGGCAAAACTATGTGGATGGCTACAAACATTAATTACGAAACTTCTAAAGGTTCTTCTTGCTACGATGTCACAGATTGTTCTAAAGGCGCACTCTATGATTTTTCTGCATTAAGTGAAGTTTGCCCTTCTGGTTGGAGACTTCCTAGCCGCGATGAATTTGACGCTGCAAGCCTAGACCCAGATTTCCCTTGGTCTTTTGGTGGGCGAATGAAAAACTATTCTTACGCTTACCAAGGAAACATGGGCTTTTACTGGCTAGCCACTTCTGAAAAGTTTGTTGATGGCGATGTGGAAAATTGCTCCGGAGACAATTGTGCTATGATTTTTGTGAAAAAATCTCCTGACTACGGCGAAGGCGAATTCTTATTCCAAAAAGACTCTAAAGACAAAGGCTTTAGCGTTCGTTGCGTAAAGAACTAAACTATCAAAAATAAAAAGCAAGGTTTTCAAAGCCTTGCTTTTTTTTGTAATTTGTAAGCATGCAACATATTATAAAATACATTAAGAGTTTAAATTGGAAATTCCTTATTGGTTTTGGAATTTTTTGCTTGCTTTGCGCTATCGCAAATAACATAAGAGTTTCTGACGACAAATCTATTGAATGGATTGGCTCTCAAGAAATTCTTCAAAAGCCGGAAGACGTTCTATGAAAAAAGAAACAGTATTTGCTAGTATTCTTCTGCTTTTCTCAACGTTATTAACTGCGTTCTGTGTTGCAGAGATTTCTTTCCCTGAAACATTTCTAACTGTTTCTGACAAAGATTGGTTCCTTGAATTTTTCCCAAATGGCTGGAAATACAACATACAAATCGGAATTGGCGCTTTTCTGTTAGCAACGATTCTTATTATCCCTGCTTGGAAATTATCAAAAGAGTTCACGATAAAAGCTCTTGAAACTCTTTTCCGTGTAGGAATTGGCGGATTCTTTATTGCTTCTAGTTTATTTAAAATAGAGTCTCCAAAAGAATTCGCTGTTTTAATGGCACAGTATCAATTTTTCCCAGCACTTGGTTTAGAATTTCTCAATAATATTTTTGCCCTTATGTACCCGCAACTTGAATTCTGGTTCGGATTAGCTTTGATTATTTCGCCATTTACCAAAGAAGCGGCTTTAGTCATATTTCTTATGTTTATTTCTTTTATCATCGCTTTATCTTGGGCAATTTTTCATGATTTGGGCATTACTTGTGGTTGCTTTAATATTGAAGGGGCACAAGATAAAAATGAAACTTGGACTTCTCTTATACGCGACTTAATCTTACTTGTTCCTAATTTCTGGTTATTACTACGCCCCAATAAAACCCTTTGGAATCTTTGGCGGAAATGATAAAAAGTCCCGAAAGTGAAATCACTTTCGGGACTTTTTATATTCATTTTCAAATTTAATCTAATGTGTGTACTAACAAACCATCTCTGAGTTTGGGTTCAAACCAAGTACTTTTTGGAGGCATTATTTCACCAGCATCAGCTATTGCCATTAACTGGTCTAGTGTTGTTGGATACATAGCAAATGCGCAAGCACATTCTCCAGAATCTACTCGACGAACAAGTTCTCCTAAGCCACGAATTCCGCCAACAAAATCTATTTGAGCAGATGTACGTGGATCATCTATGCCAAACATCGGCGAAAGAACATGCTTTTGTAAAAGAGCTACATCAAGGCTATCTACTGGTCCTAAATCTTCAAGCAATTCTTCGCGGAAAGAACAGGCGTACCAAGTTTTTTCTAAATAAAGATTGACTTGATTTTGTTTTGAAGGACTCTGCATTGAATCGAGTTTTTCAATCACAAAAATATCTTCTAAATCTTTAAGTAATTGTTCTGCAGTTCTACCATTTAAAGATTTTAACACGCGGTTATAATCCAATATTTTCAAATGAGTAGAAGGGAATAATATTGCCAAATAACGAGTATATTCTTCATCGCCTTTATGATTTTCATCTAGTTCTTTACGAGCAAGAGCTGCTCTTGCTCCCGCTGCACTACGATGATGCCCATCAGCAATATAAGAAACAGGAATTGCTTCAAAAGATTTTCTAATCGCAGCAATTTCTGCATCATCTTCGATAATCCAAACCGTGTGTCCAAATCCATCTTTTTCAGAAACAAAGTCATAGAGAGGAGCACGTTCTCTTACTTTTCCAAATAAATCAAATTGTCCAGAATCACGATAAGTTAAAAATACAGGACCTGTATTTGCATTGGTAGTAAGCACGTGGCGCAAGCGGTCTTCTTCTTTATCGGCGCGAGTCAATTCATGTTTTTTAATGGTTCCGTTAAAATAATCTTCTGCCCGGACACAGCAAACAAGACCATATTGTTCTCTACCATCCATTGTTTGGCGATAAACATAAAGGCAATCTTTCTTTTCATGAGCAATAACACCTTCGGCAATCATTTTGTCCAAGTTGTTTTTTGCATGCTGATAAACTTGTGGGTCATAAGCATCGACAGAATCTGGTAACTCTAATTCTGCACGCGTTACACGTAAATAAGAATGCGGAAGTCCTGCCGCCATTTCTTTTGCTTCAGCCCTATTCATTACATCATAAGGCAAAGCTGAAATTTCACCTGCTTCTTCTGGGTTTACCGGGCGAAGCGCTTTAAAAGGGTAAATTTGCATCATAGTCAATTTTTCCTTGTTTTGTCCTTGTTTAATTTTTTCATCTCTACGAATTTGCTTTAACAATTCAACATCTTCTTTAACAAGACTTTGCATGAATTTGCTTTTCATTTTTAAGTGTCTTTTTTTGCGATATAAAACAACAAAATAAGCTATCCCAAAAAACAAAACGCCAAAGACAGCAGCAACTATCGTAATTCCTATCAAAAAGGCAATAAAATGCCCTGCTGCATTACTCCAAAGTTCTTGAACGACACTGACGACATTACTAAAAGAAAGTGTTTTTATTTTTTCTAAAAAATCAAAATTTATCGGTGGAGGCTCTATTATTGCACATCCAATAAAATATCCCGCTGGATAAAAAAATCCAAACTGCGTTACTGGATTAGCTACAAATGATGCCACGGTTCCTGGAATTTTAGGCAACCTAAAAAGAGCACAAAAAGCTATAGTTAAAATAATTGCTATCCCAATAGTTGGCCAAATACCAATAAAAACTCCGGCAAAAACAGAAAACGCTACTTTTAAAGCATCTTGTCTTACAGGAAACATTCTATTCACATTTACTCGCCATATCCTAACATACCTTGAATTGGGATTCGGCTTACGTTCTACCTTATTTTTCATAGTGTTTACAATGTAGCTATTTATTCTAGAATTTTACAGAGAAAGTTCTAGAAACATTCCTTTTGAGGAAAGAAAAAACTTTCTAAATTATTACACATGTCTAATTTGATATCTAAAGATGGCTTTGAAAAATTAAAGGCCGAATGGGAACATTTAAAATATACAGAAAGACCTTCCGTCCAACAACGGGTTTCTGATGCTGCTGCAGAAGGTGATCGCTCTGAAAATGCTGAATACACTTATGGCCGCATGCGTCTTAGAGAAATTGACAAACGTCTGCGTTTTCTTGATAAAATTTTAGACAATGCCAAAATAGTCGAAAATATTTCTTCTAATGATGGCTCCATTCGCTTTGGAGCAAAAGTGTCATTGCAAGAAATAAAAACAAAAAAAATAAAGAACTATACTCTCGTAGGTCCACAAGAAATTGATCCGTTACAAGGGAAAATCAGCATTTCTTCTCCTGTTGGGAAAGTGCTCATTGGAAAAAAACAAGGGGATACAGTGCAAGTTTCTGTCCCTAAAGGAATTTTAGAATATCAAATTATTGAGGTCTCTTACACATGAATTTTATAGACACCCATTGCCATTTAGATACTTATGAAGAGCATTCTGCCGAATCATTTGATAATCTACGCGAAAGAATAGAAACTCCTCCAGAAGCTTACATACATGTTGCTTGTGACCCTGAAGCATTTGAAGATGCTAGAATTCGTAGCGAATCTTATTTTGATGTTTTTGCAACTTACGGCATTCATCCTGAATATGTTCATACTTACGAACAAAACAAATACCTTTTGCCAGATTATTGGGACCACCCTCGTTGTGTGGGGTGTGGCGAATTTGGGCTAGATTATCATTATGGAAAAGAAAATAAAGAATTACAACGCTTCGTATTTGAAGACCAATTAGAAATGGCTTTGAATACACAAAAAGCCATTGTATTACATTTACGAGAAGCAGAAGAAGATAGCCTTTCGATATTAAAAAACGCTCCTCTCCAAAACGCCAAAATCCATGTTCATTGTTTCACATCTAATGCTTCATTTGCTGAAGAACTATTAAAAATTTCAAATAACATTTACATCGGCTTTACAGGCATAATTACTTTCAAAAATGCAGAAAACGTTAGGAAAGCTGTAGAAGTCATTCCATTAAATCGTCTTTTATTAGAAACAGACGCTCCTTATTTAGCGCCAGTACCACATAGAGGGACGCCAGCACACAGTGGAATGATTCCTCACATCGCTGACAAAATAGCAGAATTAAAAAATACAGATATAGAGAATGTTTACTTTACGACTAGAGAAAATACGCGCTACGTTTATGGTATTTAAGCTAATTGCTTGAGAAAAGACGAGCTTATTTTTTTCTGTAAAAAGTCTAAAACTTCTGTCGGTGGTAAAGGTTTACTGAAATAGTACCCCTGAATCATAAAACAACCTTCTTTCTTCAAGAAGTCTAATTGTTCTTTTGTTTCAACACCTTCTGCAATCAATTCTAAATTTAAAGATTTTGCTATACCAATAATCGTTCGAATAAACACTGCATCTTCTTCTTTTTCTAACAAAGAATCCACAAAAGACTTATCTATTTTTAAAGTATGAACCGGGAAGTTTTTCAAATAAGATAAAGAAGAGAATCCTGTTCCAAAATCATCTATTGAAATTTCAACGCCCATTGCAGTTAATTGTCGCATCATTTCTACTGTTTTTTTCGTATCATTCATAACAGTATATTCAGTTATTTCCATTTTCAAATTCTTAGGATTTAATCCTGTTTCTTGAAGAATCGATTGTAACGTATGAACTAAATCACCTTGAGAAAATTGTTTTGCAGAAAAATTAACAGCAATTTTTAAATCCGTATACCCCAAATCAACCCATTCTTTTGCTTGCCTACAAGCTCCTCGTAAAATAAGTTCCCCTAAAGGAACAATCAAACCCGTTTCTTCAGCAATAGGAATAAATTCTGATGGTGGAATCATCCCTCGTTCTGAATTATTCCAACGGACAAGCGCTTCAAAAGAAACCACTTTATTATCTTTTGAAACATCTACAACAGGTTGATAAACCAATGTAAATACTTTTGCTTGAATAGCTTTTCGTAATTCATACTCCAACTGGTAAACCTGCATAGCCTTTTCCCGCAAACCACCAGAAAAGAATTGAATATTTCCTCTACAATCACCTGATTTCAAATTTCTTAAAAGTGTTGTTGCATGAGACATTAAATCATCACTTGCATCCAAATCATTATTCAGAATAACTGACATAGAAGCACCTATAAGTAATTCCTTACCTTCTAGTTGCAAAGGCTGTCTTATCTTTGAATGCAAATTTTGAGCAAATTCCACCATTTTCCCTTTATCTCTTCCATTAACATCATGAAGGAGAATGGCAAAAATATCCCCACTAATTCTTGCAACACAATCTTGTTGTTGGCACGAAGATACGATTCTTTCTGCAATTAATTTTAAAACACAATCACCGAATTGTGGCGAATAAACATCGTTAATACGACCAAAATGATCAATATCTATTAAAATTAATGCAAAGGAATAATCTTGATGCAATTGTGCATAATTCACTTTTTCCTTTAAATGCTCTAAAAAATAACGCCTATTTTTCAAGCCAGTCAATTCATCTAAAAAGAATGGATTTTTAAATGATAAAATATCTGCTTTAGGAACAAACGAACCAAACATTCTAATGGGACGTCCTTCTTCATTCATTTGCGGACTTCCGCTGACCACAATTATGTTTTTTCCAAGAACCGGTCTAATTTCTAAAGAAAATTTTTGCTTTGATTCTAATGCTATTTTAAGCATTTTCGTGAATTTAGCCCAATCACTTTCAAAAACTAATGTTTTCAACGTATCAAAAGAAGTTCCTAATTTATCTAATGAAATCCCAAATAATTCTGCAACTCTAGCCGACCATTGGACTTTACCAGTGGGCAAATCCAAAATCCAAAAGCCATCAGAAGAACTTGTAAAGAACATATTAAGAAGTGTTTCTTTTTCTTCTAATGAACGACGTAAATCGTCAACTTTGGAAAAATCGTCTCCGTCCATAGAAGGCATCGGAACATCTAAATCTTTTCTCATCCGACTCAAACTAATCGAGGGCGGAAAACGATAAAAGAGTGCAGTAAAAAACAAAAAAGAAATACTTGCGCAATAAGGAATAATCCAATAAGGGTGTTCTTCAAAAGCAACTAACTCATCCATGAACACAGAAAAAAGAGATCCTACTACTATAAGTAAGATTCGCAGCAAACAATGTTCATCAAATAATTTCATTTTGCCCAATACCAAAAAAAATAGAACGTAATAAAAATATTTGTTTTTTTTTGATTTTTATTTTTGTAAGAAAAACAACCTTTATTTTTATTTCAAAAAGAAATCCAAGTTAGAGTATTCCAAGTTGGAACAAGAACTTTAAAGAAAAAAAAGACGCACCTAAGTAAAGGAGGAAAAACTTAGATGCGTCAGGGAGTGTTTGGGTATCATTTAATTTAGTTATTTTTCTAACTATTGAATCAATTTTCTTTACTTTTTTTTGGTTACAATTGTACACACCATCACTAGAGTATATACTATCACATGAATTTGCACATAAGATTCATTCAAACAATTCCTTTTTTCTATTTTTCACTCATAGATTTTTCACCCTTAACTAAAACAAATGTATGTGCGGAATTGTTTGCTATATCGGGTATAGAGAAGCCTTACCCATTTTGCTTGAAGGTTTAAAAAAACTAGAATACCGTGGCTATGATAGTGCGGGCATTTCTTTACTTTCTGGAAAATCTCTTGAAACAATTAAAGCAACTGGTAAAATTGCCGCTTTAGAAGAAAAAATCAAAAACACACCTCTCGATGGTTTTTTAGGTATTGGCCACACCCGTTGGGCTACTCATGGTGCTCCAACTGAAAACAACGCACACCCTCATACTAGCTTCGATGGAAAAATTGCTGTCGTTCACAATGGAATCATAGAAAATTATGCCATTCTCAAAGCAAAGCTTCAAGAAGAAGGTATTGAATTCAAGTCTGATACCGATACAGAAGTTGTTGCGCATCTTATTGCTCGTTTTTATCAAGGTGATTTGAAAAAAGCAGTGCTACAAGCTCTAGCTAAACTTGAAGGAGCTTTTGGCTTAGGCGTTATTTGTAAAGACCAACCAGATGTTTTAATTGGAGCAAGAAGAGGTTCTCCATTAATTTTTGGAATTGGAGATGGTGGTGAATATTATTTGGCTAGTGATGTTTCTGCTATTATAAATTACACCCAAAAAGTCATATACCTCGATGACAATGATATTGTGATTGCTAAACGCAACGGCTATGAACTCCAAAATTTACATAGCCAAATTGTTCAACGAGAAGTTCAAAATGTTGACTTTGATATAGAATCAGTTGCTAAAGGTGGCTTTGAACATTTTATGCTCAAAGAAATTTTTGAACAACCAGAAGCCTTGCGCAATACAATGCGAGGAAGACTTCTTATTAACGAAGGTACTGCAAAATTATCAGGACTTGATGCAAATATTCGAGAACTTCGTAGTATTAACCGAATAATCATTACCGCTTGTGGTACAAGCTATTATGCAGGCATGGTCGGAGAATATATGATTGAAGAACTGGCAGGTGTTCCTGTTGAAGTTGAATACGCTTCAGAGTTCAGATATCGTAACCCTATTATAAAGCCAGGGACCCTTGTTCTTTGCATTTCACAATCAGGAGAAACTGCTGATACTTTAGCTGCAATGAAAGAAGCTCACCATAAAGGTGCAACTGTTCTTGGCATTTGTAATGCCGTTGGGTCATCTATTGCAAGAGTCTCTGATGGTGGTGTTTACTTACATGCTGGTCCAGAAATTGGTGTTGCTTCTACAAAAGCATTCTCTGGGCAGGTTTTAGTTCTTTCTATGATAGCCCTTTTGCTTGGGCGCCAGCGCCGAGTTTCTTTTGAACAAGGTATGGAAATTGCTACAGCTATATCAAAAATACCTGAACTTGTAGAAGAGACTTTGAAATTAAATGATGCCATTCTTGAAATTGCTAAAAAATATAAAGACGCTAAAAACTTCCTTTATTTAGGTCGCCATTACAATTATCCTGTTGCTATGGAAGGCGCTTTAAAACTAAAAGAAATTAGTTATATCCATGCAGAAGGCTATCCAGCTGCAGAAATGAAACACGGCCCTATTGCTCTTATCGATGAAAACATGCCTGTTGTTGTCATCGCTCCAAAAGATGCTCTGTTTGATAAAATCCTTTCAAATGTTAGAGAAATAAAGGCTCGTGGTGGAAAAGTTATCGCTATAACATCTGAAGAAAAAAATCCTCTTGATGATATTGCTGATGATATTGTCCGCATACCAAATACCATTTCTATGCTAGCCCCAATTATCACTTGTATTCCTTTGCAATTATTAGCTTATCATATAGCTGTCTTACGCGGAAACAATGTTGACCAACCAAGAAATTTGGCAAAAAGCGTTACGGTAGAATAAATGAGCGCTTTACTCCAGAACGATTATGAAGTGCGTATCGGAGCCTTTGAAGGACCGATGGATTTGCTTTTGTACCTCGTTCAAAAAAATGAAGTAAAACCTGAAGCAATCTCTATTGCTGAAATTACAAACCAATATCTTGAATGGATTAAAGACCTTTCTAAAACTGACCTTTCCGCAGCTGGTGATTTTTTGCTTATGGCGAGTCGCCTTATGGAATTGAAAGTTAGAGAGCTACTCCCTAAAGACGAACAATCACCTGATGAATTATTAGAATTTTACGAAGATAGAGAAGCATTTCTTTTACAAATACAAGAATACCAGCGTTACAAACAAGTTGCAAAAGAATTACAAGATAAAGAACGAGAAAACTTTGGCGCTTTTTATAGAGGGCGGCCTGAGAAAATGTTTTCCGAAGATGATACTTTAGCCGATGCAAATATTTGGCAACTTTTTAGAGCTTATCAAAAAAGTTTAAAAACAGGTACTGTTGAACACATACACCATATTGAACTTGATTACGTAACTATTGAAGATAGGCAACAAGTTATAAGCAACCATTTAGCATTACATGGCCGAGCTTTATTTGAAGAATTGCTCGGTAATGACCCACACCCCATTTTAGCAACTGTTACCTTTATGGCTTTAATGGAAATGATAAAAACAGATGAAGTGGTTTTTAGACAAGGTGAACCTCTTGGACCTATTTGGATTTATCGTAAAAAAAATAATATGCAATACGCAGATGAAATGGCAAATGAAGCATTTTATTTATCTCCTGACCCACCAGTAGATCCAGGACTTTTAGAAATCGTTCGAAAAAGAGAAGAACATTTAGCTCTCCAGAAAAACGCTACTATTGATGCTGTTATGCGTGAAGTTGTTTTATGGGCTACTAGCGGTAAAATCGTTAAAGAAGAAGATATTATGGCTATGTTAGAAGGTAAAGTCGCTTTATCGGAAAACGAACCAGAAAAAACCGAAAGTGAAAGTTCTGAAATAAATGAGCCTCAAACTGAAATATCTGAAAACGAGCCTACTTTAGAACCAACGCTTAAACAAATTGAACCCGCAGAAAAATCTTAAAAAAAACGGCTTGTTTAAAAGCCGTTTTTTTAATCCCATTGGATTGTTGGAGGAGGGTCTTTTAAATCGGTTCTAGATTTCATTGCTTCAAATTTTTCTTCAAGCATTTCTTTTCTGTGCTTTTCTTTTTCTTTTGCTGCTTCAAACATTGACTCTAATTCTTTAGGTCGTTGTTTTTCTTTTTCCATAAAATCTTCTAAAGAAGCAAATTTTTTCTTGTCTCTACTTGAAAGAACTTCTCCTGAAAGAGAATCTATTTCTAATACTTTACCACAACAAGGACAATTAACTGTTAATATTTTTGACATAATTAATCGTCCCGACGACCAAGAAGACCTGCTTTATGAGCCCAGTAAAGTAGCTGTAACAAAGCTGTTATTGCAGCCGCTACATACGTTAAACCTGCAGCCAATAAAACGCCAGAAACTGTGTTATATTCTCTACCTGGTTGAATAATGGAAAGTCTTGCTAATGTTTTTTTTGCACGTGCAGAGGCATCAAATTCAACAGGAACAGTTACCAAAGTAAATAATGTGGCAAAGCCAAAAAGAATTACGCCTAAAATAGCCACATTTTGCCCTAGCGTTTGACTATAAGCAGCCATAAGCATAATCCCTATAATAACAAGCCATGGGCCTAAATTAGAACCAATATTTGCTACAGGGACTAAAAAAGAACGCAACCACATTGGGAAATAATTTTCTGCATGCTGAATAGCGTGCCCAACTTCATGAGCAGCGACACCTGCGGCACTTGCATTTGTTCCATGATAAACTTCTTTAGATAAATTCAAAGTTTTATTTAATGGATTATAATGATCAGAAAGAAAGCCTTGGTGTTCAAGAACAGTCACATCTTTAATTCCAGCATCTGCTAAAATCGCTCTAGCAACATCTGCTCCACTTAATCCGCTTTGAATAAAAACTTTCTGACCGGCTTTAAAACGCGTTTTTACAATAAGAGAAACTATCCCCGAAAGGACTAACGCAAATAATAATATACCCATGTAAAGAGGATCAAAAATCATAAAAAATCTCCTTAGCCCCTAAAATAATAAATCTTCTCTTTATAAACGACGCTCGTTTGTTTAAAAACTTATTATTTTCGGATAATACGAATTTTTAAACGATAAAAAAAAGTCCAGGAAAAACCTGGACTTTTTTGTAATAAGGAAATACTACCAACGGAAATGAGCGAAAGCCTTGTTTGCTTCAGCCATTTTGTGAGTTTCGTTTTTCTTACGAACTGCATTACCTTCACTATTTTTAGCAGCAAGCAATTCAGCAGCAAGACGTGTAGCCATGTTAGATTCAGAACGCTTACGAGCAGCGTCTAAAAGCCAACGAAGAGCAAGAGCTTTAGCTCTGTCTGGAGCAACTTCCATAGGAACTTGGTAGTTAGCACCGCCAACACGACGAGTTTTCACTTCAAGACGTGGTTTAATGTTTTCTAGGCACTTTTCAAACTTTTCCAAAGCTGATTCAGAACCTTCCATTTTCTTGTTCAATTCGTCAAGAGCGGTATAAACAATACGTTCTGCAATTGTCTTTTTACCTTCTTTCAAAACAACACCAACAAGTTCTGTTACAAGTGTTGATTTGTAACGTGGATCAGGAAGGATGGAACGATGGAGAGCTTTTCTTCTTCTAGACATATTTTACTCCCTTACTTTTTAGCAGGTGCGGCGCCTTTTTTCTTTACGCCATACTTGGAACGAGCATTCTGACGACCATTAACAGCCTGAGTATCAAGTGTACCGCGGATAATGTGGTAGCGAACACCTGGAACGTCCTTCACACGACCACCGCGAATAAGAACGATGGAGTGTTCTTGAAGGTTATGGCCTTCACCTGGAATGTAAGCAGTAACTTCCATTTTGTTAGACAAACGTACACGAGCAATTTTACGAAGAGCAGAGTTAGGTTTCTTCGGTGTGCTTGTGTAAACACGAGTACATACCCCACGCTTTTGTGGGCAAGATTTCAGAGCCGGCGAAGCGGTTCTGTTACTGATTTGTTCACGTCCTTTACGAACGAGTTGCTGAATAGTTGGCACAGTTATCTCCTAGATTTTGGAGTGCAAATATAATTATTTAACAGAAAATTTCAAGGTTCCCGTCGAAAAAGTCTCTGTATTTAGAGAATTTCGACGGTAGCATCTCTGCAAAAACCTGAAATTAATCCATTCCGTCCTCGTCGTTGTTACCGATTTCTTCGTCGTCCATCATCTGAATATTTGGACCTTCAGAAGAACTTTCTTCGTTTCTACGGCGGAAAGCTTCTTCTTCGGCTTTGGCATCGAGGTCGGAGACAACAATATTTCTGAGGTGACGAGCTCCAGTTCCGCAAGGAATCAAACGACCAATAATGACGTTTTCCTTTAAACCAGAAAGTGGGTCTACACTACCTTCAATAGATGCACGAGTCAATATCTTAGTTGTTTCCTGGAAGGAAGCAGCTGAAATAAAGCTATCTGTTGCAAGAGAAGACTTTGTAATACCAAGAAGCATTGGTATAGAATCCGCTGGTTGCTTACCAGCTTGCAACAAACGTTCGTTTATTGCGCGCAAACGCATCTTAGAAATTTCTTCATCTGGAAGGAGGTTAGAATCACCTGGGTTTCTCACCTTCACTTTACGCATCATCTGGCGAACAATACATTCAATATGCTTATCAGCGATAGCTACGCCTTGCAAACGGTAAACCGCTTGAATTTCGTTAACCAAATGACGTTGTACTTCTTCTGGACCTTGGACGCGGAGAATATCGTGTGGATCAACGCTACCTTCACACAATTTCTGACCAGCGCGCACACGGTCGCCTTCGTGTACAGCGAGATGACGACCGCGAGGAATCAGCACAGGCTCCTCAAGATTCAAACTTTCGTCTTTAATGATGACTTTTTGATTACCACGTTCTTCACCACCATAAGCTACAAGGCCGTCAATCGGAGCAATGATTGCTGCGTTTTTAGGCATACGGGCTTCAAAAAGTTCAGCCACACGTGGAAGACCACCAGTAATATCTCGAGTCTTTCCAACAGCACGTGGCAATTTTGCTAACATCTGACCGACTTTAACGATATCACCATTCTTTACTGCAAGAACAGCAGCATCTGGCAACATGAAATGACCGACTTTTTCACCGGATTCATTCACAACGCTAATTGCCGGGCGACGTTTACCGCGCTTATCACTAATGATAATCCAAGATTCAACATCAGTAACTTCATCACGTTCAACGCGGTATGTAACGTTTTCTTGGAGATCAATAAATTGAACTTTACCATCAACGCTACAGATAATTGGGGAAATATACGGATCCCATTCAAACATTACATCGCCTTGTTTGACTGATGCATTGTTTTCAACGTAAATGAATGCACCATAAGGAACTTGGTAACGTCCTTTATTAATGCCTGTTTCGTCGTAAATAACCAATTCGCCCATGCGACTTGTTACAACTTTTTTACCGTCAAAGAGAACCGTATCAATATTTTCAAGTTCTACACGACCGTTCACAGTAGCTTGCTTGTTGTTTTCAACAGTCAAACGGCTAGAAGCACCACCAATGTGGAATGTACGGAGTGTGAGCTGTGTACCTGGTTCACCGATGGATTGTGCTGCAAGCACACCAACAGCTTCGCCCAAATCAACTGGACGACCAGAAGAAAGCATACGACCATAACATTTAGCGCAAACGCCAATTTTAGAATCACAAGTAAGTACAGAGCGCATTTTTACGTGTTCTATACCAGCTGCAGTAATCTTTGGCAAATCACGTTCTGTTACCAATTCACCTGCTTTAACAATAACTTCACCGGAAATCGGGTGAGCAATATCTTCAACAGGAGCACGACCCAAAAGACGTTCTTCTAATGGAATAATTGTATCATCACCATCTTTAAACGCAGAAATTTCAATACCATTCTGCGTATGGCAATCTTCTTCCATAACAACAAGGTCTTGAGCAACGTCAACCAAACGGCGAGTCAAATAACCTGCGTCAGCCGTTTTCAAAGCGGTATCAGCCAAACCCTTACGAGCACCGTGAGATGAAATAAAGTATTCCATCGCGTTCAAACCTTCACGGAAACAAGACTTAATTGGGTTTTCAATAACTTCTTGACCACCAAGTTGCTTTGTTGGCTTTTGCATCAAACCACGCATGCCTGAAAGCTGTTTAATCTGTTCGCGGCTACCACGAGCACCAGAATCAGCCATCATATAAACAGGGTTAAAGCCGTCACGGTCACGAGAAAGAATATCCCATTGTTTTTCAGCAACATCAGTTGTAGTTTTTGACCAAACGTCAACAATTTGGTTATAACGTTCACCATCTGTGATAACACCTTCTTCGTAATTTTCACGAATACGTGCTACCTTTTCTGTTGCTTCATCAAGCATTGTCTGCTTTTCTTTTGGAATAACCATTTCAGCAATAGCTACAGAAGAACCAGAACGTGTTGCCCATTGATAACCTAATGCTTTTAAGTTATCAAGATATTCAACAGTCACACGGTTTCCAGTACGACGATACAAATCATCAACAGAACGAGAAATTACTTTCTTTGCAAATGTTTCATTTGCAAATCCTAATTCTGCTGGAATGATTTCATTCAAGAAGATTCGACCAACTGTTGTTTTAATCAAAGAATCTTCTTTCAAAGTAACGAAACGTACTTTTTCACCAGCTTTCGCTAAAATTTCTGTTACTCCAGAATCATCTAAAACTTCTTTTTCACAAATTGTGTCTTTTTCAAATGCTCCAGAATAAACTTTGCTTCCTGCTGCAAGTTTCAAATAAACCCAAGCATTCAAATCAACAACACCATTTTCGTAAGCACGAATTGCTTCAGCACTGTCAACAAAACGCATGCCTTCACCTTTGCGTTTTGGGCGAGGTTTGGAAATGTAATACAAACCAAGCACAATATCTTGAGAAGGAACAGCAATTGGCTGACCAGAAGCTGGGTGAAGAATGTTATTTGAAGAAAGCATTAAAACGCGGCATTCCAACTGCGTTTCAAAGGAAAGAGGAAGGTGAACGGCCATTTGGTCACCATCAAAGTCTGCGTTAAATGCAGCACAAACCAATGGATGAAGACGAATAGCATTACCTTCAATAAGCTTTGGATAGAAAGCCTGAATACCAAGACGGTGAAGCGTTGGAGCACGGTTCAACATAACCGGATGGTCTTCAATAATTTGTTCAAGAATATCCCAAACTTCAGGACGTTCTGAATCAACATATTTACGAGCGGCTTTCAAAGTATAAACAATACCTTCTTCTTCTAAGCGACGAAGAATAAATGGCTTGTAAAGTTCAAGTGCCATACGTTTTGGCAAACCGCACTGGTGCATTTTCAATTCAGGACCAACAACGATAACTGAACGACCAGAATAGTCTACACGCTTTCCAAGCAAGTTCATACGGAAACGGCCTTGCTTACCTTTCAAAAGTTCAGAAAGAGACTTCAATGGGCGAGATGAACCGGCACGTGCTGCACGACGACCACTATCAAAAAGCTGATCTACTGCTTCTTGCAACATACGTTTTTCGTTGCAAAGAATAACATTAGGCGCTTTGATATCAATAAGTTTTTTCAAACGAGAGTTACGCGTAATAACTTTGCGGTAAAGTTCGTTCAAATCAGAAGTTGCAAAACGACCACCATCAAGAGGTACTAATGGACGAAGATCTGGAGGTATAATTGGCAATACATCAAGAATCATCCATTCTGGTTGGTTTGGCAACAAACGAGCTTCTCTTGGATAAAGTTCCTTGAAAGCTTCATAAGCCTGAGGAACAGAGATGTCTTCACCTGCATGTTTGCTCAAATAGTCTGCTTTAAACTTTTGGATAATACCTGGCAAATCGCTCATAGATGGACGATTGCTGAAAGGTGCTTTACCTGTATTTTCAAAGTAAGCAGCAAAAGAATCTATTTGGGACTTGCGGAAAGCTTCTACTATCTTTAAACGTTTGATTGCGTCATCACGTTTTGTTTTAGACTTAGCTTTTGTAGCTTCACGTAATTCTTCAGAAAGAGCTGTCAAATCAAGGCGACTTAAAAGCATTTTAATCGCTGAAGCACCCATTTGAGCTGTGAAATGACGGCCTTCATTAATGAGATCCATATATTCAATTTCATTAATCAATTCTCTTTCCTTAAGACCAGTATCACCCGGATCTAAAACAACATACTTTTCATAATAAATGATATTATCCAAAGATTTGCTGTCAAGATCAAGAAGTGCACCAATGACGCAAGGTTGGTTTTTAGCAAACCATGTATGAGCAAGAGGAATAGTAAGCTCAATATGCCCCATGCGTTCACGGCGGACTTTAGAATTAGTCACTTCAACACCGCAACGATCACAAACGACGCCACGATAGCGAACACGACGGAACTTTCCGCAATTACATTCCCAGTTTTTAACAGGGCCAAAAATCTTTTCGCAGAACAAACCATCACGTTCTGGTTTGAAAGAACGGTAGTTTATGGTTTCAGCTTTAGTCACTTCACCATAAGACCACTCACGGATAAGTTCCGGAGAAGCGAGGTGAATTGAAATTTCGCCCGCATTTTCTGTGTATTCAAAGGCTTCTTCTGACATATCACTTATCTCCAGTTGTCTTAATATCCAAGCCCAAAGATTGGACTTCGCGAATCATAACCCGGAATGATTCAGGAATACCGGGTGTTGGTGTATTTTTGCCATGTACAATAGCATCGTAAACTTTGGAACGACCTACAACATCATCTGACTTAACTGTCAAAAGTTCCTGCAAGGTATAAGCTGCACCATAAGCTTCAAGTGCCCACACTTCCATTTCACCGAAGCGTTGACCACCGAACTGGCTCTTACCACCAAGCGGTTGTTGTGTAACTAATGCGTACGAACCAATAGAACGTGCGTGAATCTTGTCATCAACTAAGTGACCAAGTTTCAAATAGTACATATAGCCGATAGTAACTGGGTTAAGGAATGGTTCCCCTGTGCGACCATCATAAAGTTTTGCTTTACCAATGATACGATTATTTTCTGGATCCATTACATAATCCACAATCGGATTTTTCTGATAAGCTTTTTCAAGTTCCGCTGTGATTTCATCAAAAGATGCACCATCAAATACTGGTGTAGAAACTTTAAAGCCAAGAGTTTTTGCTGCCCAGCCCAAATGTACTTCAAGAACCTGTCCTACGTTCATACGAGAAGGCACACCAAGTGGGTTCAACAAAATCTGAAGTGGACGGCCATCTTCTGTAAATGGCATGTCTTCAACCGGAACGATTTTAGAGACAACACCCTTGTTACCATGACGACCAGCCATTTTATCACCAATGGAAAGGCAACGTTTCTTAGCAATGTAAACCTTAACTGTCTGCAAGACACCTGGTTTTAATTCATCGCCTTTCGTTACCTTATCAATTTCTTTTTCCATGGTGCGAGTCAAACGATCCAAGTTTTCACGAGCTACAAGAACAAGGCTTAAAACTTTTTCTTGTAATTCTTTATCGTCTTGAACAAAGCAAGAAGCTGGTGAAACCATCATCACATCAAGATTGCGAATCATGGAATCTGTATAAGTCTGGCCTTCGCGGAAAATAACTTCGTGTGTTTCATAATCTAAAACTTTACCTGAAGTTTTGCCAAGGAGCAATTCAGACATATAACTTGCACAAGATGTCTTAATTCCATCAATTTCCTTCTGGAATCTTTCGCGGATTTCATCTATCTTAGCCTTGTCAAGTTGTTGGTTCTTTTTGTTATCGCGATCTTTCTTAGTAAAGACACGTGTTTCAATAACAACACCTTTCATTCCTGGAGGAGCTTTCAAAGAAGTATCACGGACATCACCTGCTTTTTCACCAAAGATAGCACGCAACAAACGTTCTTCTGGAGAAAGTTCTGTTTCACCTTTAGGTGTAACTTTACCAACAAGAATATCATCAACATTAACTTCAGCACCAACACGAACAATTCCGTTTTCGTCTAAGTTACGCAAAGCATCTTCACCGACGTTTGGAATTTCACGAGTCAATTCTTCAGGACCACGCTTAGTATCACGAACTTCCAATTCGTATTCTTCGATATGGATAGAAGTGAAAGTATCCTTAATAGCAAGTTCTTCAGAAATAATAACAGCATCTTCGTAGTTATAACCATTCCAAGGCAAGAACCCGATAAGGATGTTTTTACCAAGAGCAAGTTCACCATGATCTGTTGATACGCCATCAGCCAAAACATCACCTGCTTTAACGAATGTATCCATATCAACAATTGGTTTCTGGTTGATGCAAGAATCCTGGTTAGAACGTTCAAACTTACGCAAGTTATAAACGTCTACTGGTTCTTTACCAAGGAATTCGTAATTAGCTCCCAAACCTTCAAGAGGTTTGAATTCACCATTAACCATTGTACCACGACGCACAACAATCTTGGTTGCATCTACAAAAGTAACTAAGCCAGAATGCTTTGCACGAACTACTGTTCCAGAGTCAAGAGCTGCACGGCGTTCAAGACCTGTACCGACAACAGGAGCTTCTGAACGTAACAAAGGCACAGCCTGACGTTGCATGTTAGAACCCATCAAAGCACGGTTAGCATCATCGTGTTCTAAGAACGGAATCAACCCAGCAGCAACAGAAACAATCTGCATTGGAGCAACGTCCATCAATTCAACACGTTCTGTTTCAAAGTCACCGATTTCAATAGAATCTTGACGCATGATTTGTGGGTATTCACTACGCATGCGTACAATAATTAAATCTTCAGCAAAACGATTATTTTCATCAAGTATTGTGCTTGCTGGAGCCACAACATAATCGTCTTCGTCATCAGCTGTCAAGTAAGTAATAAAATCAGAGACAATCTGTTCTACGCTATTTGATGCTTGTACGTAATCAGGCTTTCCAGAGAAATCAGAAAGACGAGTTCCGTTTTGCATATAATAAGTTTCACCATCTTCATCTTTGCATTCAAATACTTTGTTTACAAAGAGATCGAATAAATCGCGTTGACGGGAATCAAGATGCATACGAACGGAATCAGCATCATCCATTGAAATTTCAATTTGTTCAAAGAGATGTGGTTCACGTACAAAGCCTTTGAAAATACCGAAATGCCACTTATCTTGTGGGAAGAAAACTTCTTTGCCTTCTGCGTCTTTAAATGCAAGCAAACCCACAATACGATATGGAGTTTCAATAAAACCAAAATGGTTGATAATTGCAAAAGTAGCAAGAGAGTTAATCAAACCAATGTTTGGACCTTCTGGTGTTTCAATTGGACACAAACGACCATAATGCGTATAATGAACGTCACGCACTTCAAAACCAGCTCTATCACGAGTCAAGCCACCAGGACCAAGAGCTGAAAGACGACGTTTATGAGTCAATTCAGAAAGTGGGTTCATTTGGTCCATAAACTGTGAAAGCTGGCTAGAACCAAAGAACGATTGAACTACTGTGCTAACCATACGCGTGTTGAAAAGTTCACGCGGAGTCTGGTTTTCATCTTCGTTTTTCAAAGACAAGTGTTCAACAATTACTCGTTGCATACGAGAAAGGCCAACAGAAAGCTGGTTAGCTAAAAGTTCGCCAACAGAACGAATACGACGATTTCCTAAATGGTCGATATCATCAAGAGAGAACCCTTGAGTACCATTGTAAAGACCAACCATGTAATCAATAATGGCAAGGAAGTCAGCCTTAGACATGGTCATATTAGCAAGAGATGGCTTTTGGAAATCTTCTTTATTCAAATTTCTTAAACGTTCTTCAAATGCAGGTGTGTAAACCTTAGCATTAAGACGATAACGTCCAACGTCACCTAAATCATACTTTTGCGGATCGTCTAAGAAAAGATTTTGGAAATAAGCTTCTGCTGTTGCTGCATTAGGAGCACTTTCTTGTGATTGATGCATTGTTTTATAAATTTCATTCAAAGCATCTTCACGAGATTTTGATTTATCATTAAGCAAGGTATTGTGAATTAAAGCATTGTTTTCTTCAGCTTCTTTAGAAAGCAAAACAATCTCAGCAATACCAGCATCACGCAAACGAGCACAGCATTTATCGTCTAATTTGTCATTTGCATGGACAAGAATATCACCTGTTTCTTCATCAATTACATCATTGAAAACGATTCTATCTCTGAAGTCATCAATATCTACTTCTCTAAGGTTTACAGTTTCTGTATCCTTATAGAACAAAGCCAAAATATCATGAGTTGTTTCAAAGCCTATGCAACGCAACATTGTAGTTGCAGGCATTTTCTTTTTACGATCAATAACGAGGTAAAGCATATCACCATCGGTATTGAATTCAACCCAGGCACCACGAAGAGGAATAATACGGCTCTTATAATCAGAACGACCGTTTGGCAAAATTTCTTCGTCAAAGCTTACGCCTGGAGAACGATGTAACTGAGAAACAACTACACGTTCTGCACCATTGATAATAAACGAACCATTATCAGTCATTTGCGGCAATTCGCAAATACGAACTTCGTTTTTAATTTCTTCTTTTAGACGGCGTTCTTCACCATCTTCTTCAAAGATCTGCAAGGTCAAATTGGCCCAGAGATCTACAGCATAAGTGAGGCCCCTTTCACGGCATTCAGTAATTGAATACTTAGGGATTCCGAAAAAATAACCTTCATACTTAAGAACATTTAACCCCTTAGCATCCTGCATAGGGAATTTGTCTCGAAAAACTCGTTCAAGACCAGCATTCAAACGTTTGTTAGGCGGCAAATTTGCCTGTAAGAAGTGTTCGTAGGATGCCTTCTGAACTTCAATCAAATAGGGAAGTTCTAGTAGGAACTTGTTAGAGGAATAGCTCTTTCGCTCCGTCATGGGGAATACCTCATCCAGTAAAAATTCTTTTTTTGAGAAACACCAATAGCCCACACTTTAGTGTAGGCTATTGGATGTAAGAATTAGTTATCCGAAAGCATTACTTCAGAGCAACCTTTGCTCCAAGGTCTTCCAGATCCTTTTTCAACTTTTCAGCATCAGCCTTCGGCATTGCTTCCTTAACAACGCTGTTAGCCTTTTCTACAAGTTCTTTCGCTTCTTTCAAGCCGAGGCCAGTAATTGCGCGAACAGCCTTGAGAACGTCCATTTTCTTGGCACCGCATTCAACGAGGATAACGTCAAATTCAGTTTTTTCTTCCGCTGCTTCAGCTGGAGCAGCAGCCATAACGACTGCGCCACCGGCAGCGGCTTCAATGCCGTGTTCTTCTTTAAGATAGTCAGCCAATTGCTTGGCTTCAAGAAGGGTAAGACCAACAATCTGATCGCCCAAAGCCTTGATATCTGTTGCCATGATGTGTTTCTCCGATTATTCCGTGTTAAAGTTATTTGTGGTTTGTGGTTAAGCTTCCGTGCTGGAACCTTCGTTTTCTTCCAATTTTTCCTGCAGCGTTTTAAGCTGTCCTGCAATGGTAGAACCAGGGCCAAGGATAATAGTGACCACCTGAGCGATCATTCCCTTGCGATCTGGAATCTTAGCCAAATTAGTAACAGCAGAGCCAGGCATAATTTCGCCATCAACAAAAAGGCTCTTTGCTAGCAAGATATCAGGGTTAGCCTTGTGGAATGCTTCAATTTCGCGAGCCGGCAAGAGCGGGTCTTCGCCAAAGCCAACCATTACCGAAGTAGCACCGGTTAAAGCATCGTCCAATCCGGACACGCCCATTTTTTCCAGTACACGCTTCAAAAGGGTATTTTTGATAGCACGATACTTAACGCCATTCTTTTTCAAAGAGCGACGAAGCGCATTATCTTTTTCAACAGTAATCCCTTCGAAGTTGAGTAGATAAACGGCAGCCGCATCCTTGAAAGACTCAACGATGGCATCCACGGTTTGTTGCTTTTTTTCTATAGCTTTCATCGTGTACTCCTATCGGGTCAAGCCCAAATCAAGTTTAATGCCCGGAGTCATAGTCGCAGCTAAAGAAAGACTCTTAATATAAGTGCCTTTTGAAGTCTGCGGCTTAGCTTTTACAACGGATTCAATAACAGCTTTAATGTTTTCAACGAGCTGTTCATCCGAGAAAGAAAGCTTTCCTACCGGCGCATGCACATTAGCGCCCTTATCCACGCGATACTGAATTTTACCGGCCTTGAGTTCCTTCACAGTCTGGGCTACGTTAACCGTAACTGTGCCGGCCTTCGGGCTAGGCATTAATCCACGAGGGCCAAGAACCTTCGCAACTTTACTAATCACCGGCATCATGTCGGGAGTAGCAACAACTGCGTCAAATTCAAGCCAACCGCTTTGGATTTTCTGAACCAAGTCATCGCCACCAGCATAATCAGCTCCAGCGTTCTTAGCAGCTTCAAGGTTATTATCCTTGCAGAATACTAAAACGCGAACCTGACGACCGGTACCATGAGGCAGCACTACAGTGCCACGAACCACTTGGTCGGAATGTTTTGGGTCCACACCGAGGTTGAAATGGATTTCAACTGTTTGGTCGAATTTCACCTCGGACTTTTTCAAAATTTGAAGTGCATCAGCGAGACCATACATTTGAGTACGATCGTATGCTGCAGCAACCTTCTTGTATTTTTTTCCTCTGAACATGGTGTTTCCTGTCAGATACGTAACGGTGAATTACCTGCCTCTTAGTCCACTACTTCAACGCCCATGGAACGAGCAGTACCCATTACCATGCGCATAGCGGCTTCGAGGTCGATTGTGTTAAGATCCGGCATCTTCTTTTCAGCGATTTCACGGACCTGTGCCTGAGTGATCTTGCCAACTTTTTTACGGTTTGGCTGACCGGAGGCAGTTTCTATGCCGATAGCTTTCTTGATAAGAACTGGAACCGGCGGAACTTTTGTAATGAACGTAAAACTCTTGTCCGCATAAACGGTAATAACAACAGGAATAATCATTCCCTTTGCATCTTGAGTTTTCGCATTAAACTGCTTACAGAATTCCATGATGTTCACACCCTTCTGACCGAGGGCAGGACCAACAGGAGGAGCTGGGTTTGCAGCACCACCAGGAATCTGGAGCTTAATGTAACCTGTGATTTTCTTTGCCACTGTTTATCTCCGTATCAAAGACTCAACGAACTTACGAGACGTGCTCTACTTGATTAAAAGCAAGAACAACTGGCGTTGGACGACCAAAAACTGAAACCATAACTTTTAATTTCAATTTATCGGATTCAACCTCTTCCACAGTGCCAACAAAGCCCTTGAAAGGACCATCCTTAATGCAGACACTTTCTCCACGTTCATATTGACTTTGGATCTCGTCTCCCATAGAAGAATCAGGATTAACTCCAAGAAGACGATCGACCTCGCTCTGTGATAGCGGAATCGGCGTACGATTAACGCGCGTCGTTCCCGCAAAATGAGTAACGCCCTGAATGGTTGTTACTAGGTGCTGGGTGAGCTCGTCCAGCTCCATTTCTATAATAATATAAGCAGGCAACAAATTCTGTGTCAAAGTGCGTTTACCGCGCTTTCCATTCATTGTTACCTGGCGTGTAGGAACGAGAATCTGACCGAATTTGTCTTGAAGACCTTCGCTTTCAATTCTCATTTCAAGATATTTCTTGATATTTTGCTCTTGACCAGAGAACGTATGGACTGCATACCACTTCATTAGAAGCCTCCACCAGACAAGAGTTTATCAATTATCCAAGAAAGACCGAAATCTAAGCCAGCAATATAGCATCCCATAATGATACTGAAGATTATAACCACTAGCGTAGAACCCTTGAGTTCTTCCCAAGTTGGCCAGGTTACTTTTTTCAATTCCTGGACTACTTCTTTAATATATTGCTGTAACTTTCGCATTGGATAACCTTGAAGCGGAGCAGGTCAGGAGGGACTCGAACCCCCAACCGACGGTTTTGGAGACCGTAACTCTACCAATTGAGCTACTGACCTATACCACTACCTTATTTTGTTTCCTTGTGTGTCGTATGCTTGCGGCAAAAACGGCAATACTTCTTGTATTCTACACGAGAAGGGTGAAGTTTTTTGTTCTTGTCGCAATCATAGTTGCGCTGATTGCATTCGGTGCATTCGAGCGTAATGAGTTCTCTAGGCATGCTTTTCCCGATTAGTTGATGATTTCAGTTACGGAACCAGCACCAACAGTACGGCCACCTTCGCGGATTGCGAAACGGAGCTGCTTGTCCATTGCAATTGGAGCAATGAGGTTCACG
>JAEIGA010000760.1_pt1 | contig 47950 bp, 71 predicted proteins | sample 9270691 | NCBI WGS metagenome assembly JAEIGA01 (sample SAMN17057246, study PRJNA624740) | gut metagenome | biome: biome; isolation source: fecal sample | host: Bos grunniens | place: China: Xizang | collected 2019
TAAATGTTGTTCAGTGGGTAACGGCTATTCTGGTAGGTGTATCCTTACTTGGATTACCAGTAGCAGTATTTACATTAGTTGTAGGTTGGGTATTGAAAGTGTTTGGGGTGATGTAATATGACATTTAGAGAGAGATTAGCAAAAGAACATCCATCTTATGTGGATGACATATTCCCTGGTGGGGCAATGGGGTGTCCTCATACTCACGGTTATGAATCATCAGAAGGTTGTATGGGTGTATTCAATTGTACTGAATGTTGGGATAGAGAGATTCCAGATACAGAACCAACTAACACTATTGATGTAAAAGCCATCATGGAAGAAAAAGAGGATATTATCGACCATCCAAATCACTACACTCATAGAAACATGGAATCTATTGATGAAATGGAACTGATCTTTGGAGTACATGCTGTTATTGATTTCTGTAGACTCAATGCTTGGAAGTATCGTTACAGAGCGTCAGAGAAGAATGGTGAAGAGGACTTACAGAAAGCAGATTGGTATATCAATAAGATTAAGGAGTTGAAAGACAAGTATGGATTCAACTAAAGTATTTGATGATTACGAAGTAAACTGTAATGAATGTGAACCATACTGGACTGGTACTTGTGATGGTGTACCGATCAATAAGAGAAGAAACTGTACAGCATTTGTAGCTACTAGACAAACAGATATACCGAAGCAGATTGCTCAATTGAAACATGAGGTAGTGTTACATAGGAAGTTTATAGCTGGTATGGTTGTTGGATTCATTATAGAGACTGTTTTATTACTTCATGGAGTAAAACTATGAGACACCTATATAAAGGCTCTCTATACAGCGTACAAGAGCTAGAAAGACTATCAGGTGTTGATAGTGCTACTATACGTGACAGATTAAGACGAGGGTATAGTGTAGAAGCTGCTGTAAAACATGAGTTGGTACATGAGAGTATAGAACAGTTTAATCAGGCTAGTTGGTATGAAGATTGGATTGGTATGTCAACATCGTATCTTTATCAGATATATTGGAACTGGTGTGTATCTCGTGAGGGGTATACACCAGTCTCCCAAATATCTTTTACAAGGCAGCTTATGAAGATGTATCCAAATCTTAAAACAGTGCCAAATAGAGATAAAGATGGTAAGTGTTCAAGAGTTATAAGAGAGAGGTAAGAGGTGTTGAAATGACGGCATTATGTTTTGCACTTGATATGATTGCGATAACCTTTGGTATAGCTGGTGTAATATTGATATTATACGGTGTACTTGGTTTACTTGGGTTTTTTGATTAGGAGATTTAACGATGAAAATAAGATTAGGAGATAAATACTGGTTAAACAGTGATCCACATTGTTATTGGATTACTGTAGATGTTGTGACCGAGAAGGGAAAGAACGCTGGTAAGGTATATGAGAGACGTGTCAGCGGTTATACACCGACTTTTGAGCAGTGTGTGGACACTTTTATCGACTACCACTTAACGGACTCTCAAATCAGCGATTTTAAGAAGTTAAAGAAAGAGATAGCTGACCTTAAAAAAGAGGTTAGAAGTTGGAAGGTAGCAGTTGAGAGAAAGTAGGTGGGTGAATGGGTAAATGGGTAAAAGGTTGTTATCCCAAAAGTGATTGGATTCTTGGTTTAGATGAATATGATGTTGAGTATATCCAATGTCCATTCTGTGATGCTATTTTCTATGACGGTGATAATGACACATTCGATGTACCATACAACTACTGTCCGAACTGTGGGGCAAATATGGAAAGTGAGGTGCAAATTGATAACTAAAGACGAACATATTTACATTAGTGCATTAAGATATGCACTTGGTAGAAGAACTTATGTAGTTGACATGACAGTCGAGTATATCCTGGAGAAGTTACCAAGGCTGTCCAAACAATGTATCATCGTAATGATAGCCGATATTAAAGGACAAGAGGTTTGGGGTTACGGTGATGAGTGTGATGAAAGAGATTGGATGAGACTGTTAGCTGCATTGGAGAAAGAGGTAAAAGAATGAGTTTCACAAAAGAATTAACACAGGCTTTGATGGGATTAGCAGTTGAGAGAAAATATAGTACCGGTGGTCTTGGAACTTACAAGAGTTCAGTTATAAACAAAGACCATGAGCCTTTAATTGAAAGTGTTGTAATTGAAAAATGTGAGGAAGTTAGTAAAAGAATAGCTGAACTTGAAACTAAAATCAGAATGTACGAAATAGTTATGGGAAATAGTAACTTCAAACCTACATTTGAACCAGTATTTGAACCCACACATGAATCGAATTTCATTGATCCGTGGGACATAGACGATTGGAGCGAGGTGAAAGAATGATTGATACTTTTACAGAAGCTGTATTAGCGATAGTTGTTTTTATGATTGTTGGAACAATTACATCCGTATGTACTTTAGAAGTAATGGGTTGGATAAAACGTAAAGTAATGTCAGCGAAAGAAAGGAAAATGAAATGATTTCATGTGAGCAGTACGCTGCTATGGTTAAAGTGGTGTTAAGAAGAAATATTAAATTGCTAGATAGGAAACCACATCTCGTAATCATCCAGGTTGGGGATAATCCGGCATCCAACAGTTACGTAAAAGGTAAGATAAAAGACTGTGAGGAAGTTGGTATTGAGTATAACGTGCTCAAATGTGATAAATACATTTCAGAAGTAGGTTTATTAGGTGTTATTGATACATATAACAAGAATAAGTTTGTGGATGGTATCATCGTACAACTCCCACTGCCTGACCACCTAGATGCTGACAAGATTACCAATCATATCGCTAAAGAGAAGGATGTAGATGGATTCAGAGCAGATAGTCCATTTGATCCATGCACACCTAAAGGTATCATTGATTGGTTGGAATACAATTACTATCCATTTGAAGGTAGTAGAGCAACCGTTGTTGGTAGAAGTAAAATCGTTGGTAAACCATTAGTTAATATGCTAATCGATAGAGGTGCTACAGTTACTTGCTGTAATAGTAAGACTATTGATTTACATCTTTATACCAGCACAGTTGATCTAGTTATTAGTGCAATTGGTAAACCAAAGTTCTTTGACCACACTTACTTCATGGAGTACACGACAATCATTGATGTTGGTATCAATAGAGATGAGAATGGTAAACTCTGTGGTGATGTTGATAGAGAAGATGTACTACACCACTTTGATGAAGATTTTATGGACGTATATGTAACACCAGTACCAAAAGGTGTAGGATTACTCACTAGAGTAACATTGTTAAAGAATGTATATGATGCTTATATGATGGGAGGTAAAGATGAATAGATTAACAGATTATAAAACAAGTCCACCAAAAGAGACTAACTTTCAGCACTATGAGAAAGAGATCAGAGAGATTGGACTACAGAATATTAGTTTAATGAATGGTGTTCCTACTCGCTGTGATGGGATTGGATGTGGTGAGTGTGGATTCCACATGATGAGTGGTCATTGTTACGAACAGTTACTCGATTGGTTATATGCTGAATACAAAGAAGATACTCGTATCAGTGAAGAAGAATATCATTTCTTAATCCTGATGGGTACAGGTTTCATAGTAAGGGATAACCACAACAATCTGTATTGGTATGAGAACTCCCCATCCAAGATTGATGGTGTATGGGTAGACAATGGTGGAGATGTAGTTAAGATAAACTTCATTACCAAGTTAAAATTCCCATTCATTAAAGATGAGATGTGGTCAGTTGAATCACTGATAGAGTTGGAGGTGAAGGAATGTTAACTGCATTGGAGTTCTTTAAAACTAAACATAGAATGTGTAATACACCTGATAGTTGCATAACTTGTTCAATTTACTCTAAAAAACCGAGACGTGCATCGTGTAGTGTATGGATAAATACTCACCCAGAAGAAGCTATCGCAATCGTAGAACAGTGGGGTAAAGAACATCCAGTTAAAACTATCATGATGGACTTCTTTGAGAAACATCCAAATGCACCTAAAGATAGAGATGTACCAATGGTATGTCCACATAATGTTGGATACCCCCAAGGTTTACTGTATTGTACTGATGGTGATGATCCTTGGGAGTGTCAGCAGTGCTGGAACAGACCACTTGAAGAAGTAAATAAGTAGTTAGTTACATAAAACTTATAAGTAATATATAATAATATATTCTTTTATATAGACTACGAGTTTCTTACAATGTAAGAAAGTCGTAGTCCCTTGCGTGGGATATAAAAGAGTAAGTTTGTTTATAAGTTTATAAGAAAGTGAGGAAAGAATGGAACATATTGTACAATTTGCTATTGGAATTGATGATGATGGTATCAGACGTAGAATAGAGGAATCTGCTGAAAAACAGGTACTAGAGGATATTTCTACTACTGTAAAAGATGCTTTATTTGAAAGAAGATGGGGAGGGGGTTACGAAAGATATTCTTATGTTGTTCGTGAAATGGCTAAAGAAAAAGTCAATGAAGTAATCGAAGAAAACAAAGAGTATATCTTGGAACAGGCTTATAAACTGTTAGCTGATAAGTTGGCTAGGAGTAAAGCTGGTAAAGCGTTATTGGATGAACTGAAAGAAAGTGAGGAATAAATGGTATTACACATTGTATGTATTGTACTTTGGACACTTATCGGTATCATGGTGTTCACTCGTAATGAAGTTACTAAAATAGATTACTTTTTCGCTTGGATTGTATTAATGATTCAACTAATATCTAATCTGGTGGAGGTAATATAAAATGCAAATTAGTGATTCTAAAATCAAAGACCTGGTAACTATGATTGTTACCGGGATAATAGAAGCATTGGAAAAAGGTAAATACATAGATACTAAAGGCAAACACAAAACTGCATATCAGAAAACAGAGCAGTTATTATTCAACTACAATGGTTTCAAGAGAATCATTAAAGAGAAAGAGTTGGAGATTGAAACCTTACGCACATACGGAATCCCACAAAAGTCCACTAGTATTGTGGAATACAGTAGTAAGAGTGGCACTGGTACAGGTATGATTACAGAGGAAGAAGCTGTGGAATCTGCTGTGCGTAATGTGCAGGCTTCTGTGGAAGGCACTGTGCAGGCTATCGCCCTGATAGATAATAGTATGGTAGCATTAAAGCATGATCCATACTACAGTATCTTGGAGATGCGATACTTCGAGGGTAGAACCCAGGAGGATATAGCAGTTACACTTGGATGCTCACAGGTGACTGTAAGTAAGAACAAGAGCAGGTTGGTAAAAGAGTTGGCTATGCGACTGTTCCCTGACCAGGCAATAGCTGAAATGATGCAGTAATGCAAATTGAATATTGGTAAGCGTGAAGGTGACTAGATGTAGACGGAAAAGTGTACATTCTAGTCATTTTTCACTCATAAAAGTGTACATTGCAAATCTGAAAATGCAAAATGCAAAATGCAAACTGCAAATTCAAAAGTGCAAATTGCAAATTGAAAATTGGAAATTGGAAACTCAAAATTAAATTATCATATTTTTAGAAACAATTCTGATAATTTATTACATTAACGCTTTAATGTAATAAAGTAACATATACTTTATCTAATTAATACTTTAATGTAGTAAAGTAATTTAATATTGTTTGAATTGATCAAAATGTTTCAATTAATATAATTGTTTAAACTGTTTAAATTGTTTGATCAATTGAAACAATTTAGATTCAAGTCAAACAAAATAACAAGGCTCAAAATTGAGCTATAAGTGATTTTTTTCCTATAGGTAATAGTTTTATACCTCTAATGTAGATATACCTCTGGAAGGCTTAAAATTGAGTTTTAAGCGACTTTTTATTTTTTAATACTATTATAATATAGAAAATAAGTTGAATTTGTTCCGATTTTTCCTATTATTGGCGGTTATAGTTTAGTAAAATGGTAACATCAAAAGAAATGGAGGTTTGAAAAATGGTAAACGTAAAAAAATTAAATATACCACTAATAGAATGGTACGAAGGTGATACACCGAATATATACACGGTTCGTTTAGAATCAGAGTCTGAGTATATTAAACTATTAGAACACTATACTTGCAACGAAGGATTAAACGATTATATAACTAGACCGTTAAGTTATCCAACTACACTGATATTATTAATTGACTACGATTTAGGCTTTATTAATAGTTACGATGGTGACTTAATAAATGAATTAAGAATAATAGCTAATTATCTGGAGGGTGTAAACAATGATTTATCAATTAATTAATATTTTCTTATTTATTGCCGTTGGTGGTATTGGTTATCTAATTTGGATGGGATCAAACGAAGTATAAAAGTATATTATTTGTATCTTATTACGATACATAATAGTATAATAGTAGAATATAACAAGGAGGTTTTTAAAATGTTAAAACAATTTAAAAACGGCAATATTCACATCAAACTTGAAAAGGATGATGAAGGAATTGGAGTAATTGAAAAGTTATATTTCAATTATGATTTATACCCAATCGGTGAAGAATATTGTATCAATAATTATTGTATGGGTTCTGATTGGTGTTACAACGGCGGGTCAGCTTATTACAGACTTACAAGTTACGATTTTGTAAACCTTGAAGAAGGTAAGACAGTTATATTACAACCATTGGATTGGGATTACGTTAACGAAATGTTAACTCTGGAAATGTATAGTTAATTTGTATCTTAATAAGATATTTTAAAATATGGAGGTAATTAAAATGAGAAAAAATACATGGAATAGTGAATATTTTTATGGTAATAAAATCAGCGAATACGGATTAAAAAACGGTTATATGGATTATAGAACTTTATCAAAAGCGTTTGATATGGTATTAAATAATAACATCGTTGGAGAAATACAGAGTTTTGATTATTATTGGGAAATTGTAAACGGTTCGGATATTCTGTATTATGATAATGAATCTGGCGACTACATTGAATATGATGATATTGAAAATTGGGATGATATTAGCGAATGTTACAACGAAATTTACCAATATTATATCATTAGCGAAAACGGATATAATATTTTATCTGAATTTACCGACGAAATTGTATACTATAATAACCGTTTGGATATGTACGTTTGGGGCGTAACTCATTGGGGCACAAGTTGGGATTATGTTCTGACTAATATCAAAATTGAAATTATAGAATAAGTTGGTGGTTGTTATGCTTATTATAATAATATTGGCGGTGGTAATTCTGCCGCCTTTTATTCTAGGTATACACGACGGATTGAAAGGTATAAACCGATTTGACATTGTAAGCCCTTCAAATGAGTCAGAAACGCAAAATAACATTGATACACCTTATTATATTGACGAACAAATAACTGCTTTATACGCTCAAATTAAAGCGTATCACGACCAAATAAACGTATATCGGGAAAAGATGCAATATATGAAAGACCCTGAAAAGCTAGTACTATATAATAGACGGATTGCAGACCTAGAATATAAATGCAGTAAACTAGAAGAAAAAGTATATAAATTATTGGAAAAATGGGAATGTTGATAATTTCCCATTTTTTTTTTTTTTTTAATTTTTTATAAAAAAGATATTGACATTATTTCAATATAATGATAATGTATCCTCAACAGATACAGAAACGGTAATATTTGGAGGTTTAGAAAATGTTAAGAAAATTATTTAAGAAAAACAATAAAACAGTAGTAAAAGCACGTAGATATAAAACAATCATTCGTTGGTCTAATGATACACCATGGTACGTAGATCTAACTAAAAAAGATATTGAAAGATTTGAAAGTGATCCTAACGTTGTACGAGTTGATGTTTTAGGATAATTGGAGGTGTAAACGATGAAAAAATGTAATTGTATTGTAGTATATACTAGAACGGATAAATATTACATAATTCAGAATGTAACGGTAAAAGTTAAAAATTGCATTAATACCGAATTAGTAACATTATACAAGACAGAATATGTGACATTTAGTGGAATGTATGATGCCATATTGAAAACATTAAAAAATAATAATTTATACGTTGGTAAATGGAATGAATTCAATAGAACGTGGTACGATATTGATTTTATAGATACTAATACATACGGTATTAATAGATATTCATTATAGGAGGTTTACACCTCCTTTTTTTTTATATTCAAAAGTTTAAAACGTGGTTATAAATTGGTTATAATATTTTTTAAGATTTTGCATATAATAATAACATAAAGATTTTTATAATTAAGTGAATAGTATAAACTATTCCCTTTTTTAATATCTAAAATAATATATTGCCGTTTGGAGGTGTATAACGTGGCAATTGAAACGACTTTAACAATGAAACAACAGAAATTTTGCCAAGAATACATAAAAACAGGCAATGCGGTTGAATCTTACATGAATGTATATGACTGTAATAGTTATAACGCTGCACGCCAAGAAAGTAATAAATTCTTAAAACGTGACGACTTTACACAATATATACAAGCCTTAACAAGACCTACGATAAACAAAATAGAAAACGAACGTAATAAAAAACGTCAATGGTTATGGAATGTAATAGAAGACCCGACAACAGATAAAAGTGATCAGTTACGAGCAATGGATATATTGAACAAAATGGATCAAGAATATATAAATATCACTCGAACAGAAGACAGTAAAACGGATATATCTAATCTTGATACTACAATGCTGGAACAACTCGTAACAGGTAAAACAGCTAATTAAGCTCTATTTTACGTTTTAAGCGTGTTTTACTGCTTTAATGGTATATTAATACTATAAAGCTATTAAATAAGCTGTAAAAGGTTACAAACAACCCACAACAGCATAATAAAAACGTGGTATAGTTGTATTTGTTTGTTTCTTAATAGGAAAGTGAGTAGGAGAACGTGTGTTCGATAGGTCGAAGGGGCAGAAAACACGTGTTCGGTAGATGGGACCCTACCACTCAAAAAATTTTCCATCATTTCAAAGTTAATACCAATATTTACCAATATTATACTAGAACAGAAGCCACCGAGCCTAGACCCTCATTTGGGAGATGCGTAACATGGTGGCTCATTTGATGCGAACTGGTGTAACAGAAGCACATCAGACTTTGACTCTGACAGTCCTGGTGCGAGTCCAGGGTTCGTAGCCAACAACAACTTAATATAGCAGAGTCGAGAAGCTGGCATCTCAACGGACTCATTATCCGTGTAACGTGGGTTCAAATCCCACCTCTGCAACCAAATGACTGGATTAAGTGTAATCCGACCTGACAAGGAATTTCGGTGCTTTAGGGCATTGGAGTTCCTTTTCTTTTTAATTTACAAAATACTACTTTTCTTTTCCTTTTTCTTTCTTACTTGGGGAGGTGAGCATAATGGAGATTTGGGAAGAACTTGGGTTAACCAAGGCACAATATGAAGAAGTCCAATACCAAGCTAACTTGGAGTTGGCGAGGAGAGACTTTTGGCACTTCTGTAAGTTACTTGCACCGGACTTTTACATGGAAGGGCGAGATTACTTAAAAGAGATGTGCAGAGCATTACAGGACTTCTACGAAGGTGATAAACGAGTTCTGATTCTCAATATGCCACCTCGTCATGGAAAATCTCGTACAGCAGGTTTATTTGCTGAATGGGTATTTGGAAAGACACCAAGCGAAAAGATTATCACTGGATCATATAACGAACAATTATCAAAGACATTCTCTAAAAACGTTCGTAATGCGATTCAGGAACGAAAAGCAAGTAAAGATAAAATCGTTTATTCTGATATATTTCCTCACACACGGATGAAGAAAGGTAGCACGGCAGCCAACCTATGGACATTGGATGGTCAGCACGTCAGCTACCTTGCTACATCTCCTGGAGGTACGGTAACTGGTTTTGGTGCTACGATTATGATTCTTGACGATATTGTTAAGAACGCTGACGAAGCTATGAACGAAACTGTATTGGAAGAACATTGGACTTGGTTTACCAACACTATGTTATCTCGTTTAGAGAAGAACGGTAAACTGATCATTATTGCTACTAGATGGAATACCAAAGACTTAAGTGGTAGAGCAATTGACCACTACAAAAGTATTGGTATGGACATTGTATTAATAACTAAAAAAGCGTTACAAGACGATGGTACGATGCTTTGTGAAGGAGTATTGGACAGACCAGCTTACGACCTCATTGTTAAGACGATGGGTCGAGAAATCGTAGAAGCCAACTATAATCAAAATCCAATTGACTTGGTTGGTAGACTGTATAACCTTGGATTCCAAACATATAAGGATATTCCAAGAGATGATAAAGGACAGTCTATGATTGAAGAAGTCTGTGCTTATATCGATACTGCCGATCAGGGTGACGATTACCTCTGTTGCATCATATACGGTCTATACCGTGGACAGTGTTATGTCTATGATGTTTACTTCACCAAAGAAGGTATGGAAATCACAGAGGGTGAAGTTGCAAAACGCTTATATGAACATCAAGTTAATAAAGCATATATTGAGTCGAATAACGGTGGTAGAGGATTTGGTCGTTCAGTAGAACGTATCCTCCGAGAGAAGTACCATTGGTACAAAACTTATATCGACTTATTTACACAGAGTAGAAACAAGAAAGCACGTATTCTTTCATCAGCTACATGGTGTCAGAATAACATTAAGTTCCCTTTAGGTTGGGAAGTTAATTATGCCGACTTCTACGGTGATGTTATGGGTTACCAGAAGGAAGGTAAGATGGCACACGATGACGCAGAGGACTGTTTAGCCGGACTCTACGATAAGGTTGGTAAAGGTGCTTTATTCAGTTTCACATAAGGAGGTATTTTATAATTGGCTATTATAGATAAAGTTAATCTGAATGGTACTGACTATGATATATCCCCTGCTCCGATTCTGTTAGAAAATGGTGTAGATTTCGATAATACGAAAACACCAGGTAATTATATCATTGGTAATGTGGTTAATTCGGCATATACGAATTGCCCATTTACCAGTGGGAGTGGAACGCTAATGGTACTAAAGTCTGGTGCTTATGGGCAACTCCACCAAATTGCGACAGTGTGTAATAAAGCAAACCCACAAACCTATGAACGTTTTTATTATGAATCTTCATGGGGTGAGTGGGTGAATACATCTAATTTTGAAGGAACTCTTTTATGGTCTGGACAAAATTATATGCACGCTGAACAATCCATTAATTTAAGTAAACCTGTAAGTGCACACGAACATGGTATTGTGTTAGTCTTTAGTACATTTGACTCATCAACAGCAACAGCCGACGATGCTAACTTTTGTTCGTTTTTCGTACCAAAGAGAGTGGTCACAGCAAAATCAGGAGCTGGTCACACATTCAACATGAACACCGTGACATTCGCTTCAATTGCTACTAAAGTGCTATACATTAAGGATAATGTTATAACAGGGCACACTAATAACACTGGTAGTGGTTCAAATAATGGGGTTACTTATAATAATTCCAAATATGTACTACGTTATGTAATAGGAGTTTAAAGGAGGGATATATTGGGAATTTTAAACATATTTAAACAACCAGATTTACCAAGACCCAATAATCCTAATACTGATAGATTTGAGATTCGACAACTGGAGATTATTCTCCACGATTGGTTAAAAAGTGATTTAAGAGAAGAACAGTTATTAGCTGAAAAATATTATGATGGTGACCATGACATTCTGCAAAGACAGAAAAAGGTTATCGGAGCAGATGGTAGCTTACAAGTCATCGAAAATGTAGCTAATAACAAGTTGGTAGATAATCAGTATAGGAAACTGGTAGATCAGAAAACCAACTATGTACTTGGTAAACCAATTACTATCGCTACTGAAAAAGATGATTACTTAAAATCATTAAACAGCGTATTTAGTAAGAAAGTACATAGACAATTAAGAGTATTAGCACGATACGCTATTGACGGTGGGATTGCATGGTTATACCCATACTATAACGAACAATCCGAGTTCAAATTAGCGGTTTATCCATCTTATGAGATTTGTCCTATTTGGAAGGATAAGGAACATATTGAGTTGGAAAGTGCTATGAGATACTATTCAGAAAATATCATTACCAATAAAGGTGATGTACAAACAATTCACAGAGTTGAACATTTCACGAAGTTCGGTATCAACCATTACTTATATCAGGGTGGAACTCTTGTACCACACAGTCACACAGACTATGTGGTTCGTGATGAAGAAGGGTTCAATTGGAACAGACTTCCGATTATCCCATTCAAGTACAACTCTAATGAAATTCCACTGATTCGTGGTGTTAAGTCTTTACAAGACGCTCTGAACCAAGTATTAAGTGACTTCCAGAACAATATGGAAGAAGATCCTCGTACTACAATCTTGGTACTAAAAAACTATGACGGTACTAATATTGCAGAGTTCAGACAGAACCTTGCTACTTATGGTGTTATCAAAGTAACTACTGTAGACGGTGTACAGGGTGGGGTTGAAGCACTGAAAGTAGATGTTAATGCTGCGAATTACCAAGCTATTCTGATGCAACTGAAACGTGCTATCGTGGAAAACGGTAGAGGATTCGATGCTAAAGAAGAACGTATGGATGGTGACCCAAACCAAATGAACATTGAGTCCATGTATACAGACATTGACTTGGATGTTAATGCTATGGAAACAGAGTTCCAAGCTGGATTTGAAGAACTGAAATGGTTTATCGACAGACATTTAGAAAATGTAGATGGAAGTAAGCACGATGAAGATACTGTTGACTTTATTTTCAATCGTGACATTTTCATTAACGAGGATGCGAAGATTGATAACTGCGTCAAATCTGTTGGTATCATTTCCAATGCTACAATCCTGGCTAGACACCCTTGGGTTACTAACGTGGAACATGAAAGAAAACAAATCGAAGAAGATAAACAAGCTGATTTGGAAGAAATGGAAGTCATGGCAGCTTTCCAGTCCAAATCGAAAGACAGTAATAAGGGTGGTGAATCCTAGTGTGTAAATTACCAGGTGTTTACGTTAAGTTAATGGGTAAACAATATAGATATAGGAATCCACCTGTTCAAGCAAATTCATTTAGATTGTATTCATCTAACGATGGTAACGGTAATGTGACACTACTGACCTCCGGGTTTAGTCTTACTACTGCACACGATGGAAATGGTGATGTCGCATTTTATCCGTCTAACGGATGCTCGTTATATACCATATTAGAAGATGGAATTGTCACATTGGGGGTGAATTAATGCCAGAAATGAAAAATATAAACATCAGTGGAGTTACTTATGAAATTGTTGACCAAAAGGCTAGAGAAGATATTAAGAATATGCAAGAATCTAGCGATGGTTTAACCATGGCACAGGTAAATGCCCTTGACGGCATGTTCAAGAAATGTGCGTTTACTGGCGATGTTTCAGCAGAATATGAAGCATTCAAAACATCCTTTGGAATCGGTGGAAGTGGTGGAACAGAAGAACCTGACACACCAGTCGAACCTGACGAACCAACAGTAACACTTTCAAGCATTTCTGCAACATACACAGGCGGTGAAGTGGCAGTTGGAACGGCTTTAACTGCATTAACAGGAATCACAGTAAAAGCCACATATTCTGACGGTAGCACAAAGAATGTAACAGGCTATACATTAAGTGGAACAATTGCAGAGGGTAGCAACACAATCACTGTTTCCTATGATGGAAAGACTACCACATTCACAGTGACAGGTGTTGCGGAAAGTGTAGCACCACTTTATACTTTAGAAAGTGTTGAAAATGGTACTATTAGTAGTAGATACGGTAATGGCACAGGAACACTAACAATAAGCAATGGAAACCATGTTAAAGTAACAGCAGGAACTACTTCTGAATGGTTTATGGATGTAAATGTTAGTAGTTTTGCTACACATGGGCAGAACGTAGCAGATGTAACAGATGCATTATTCACTATTCCATCAGGTGCAAATGTCAAGATATGTGCTAAAAACTTACAGTTAAGACAACCTTGTCAAGCAAGAATAGCATTAGGTGCAACTGATTCAATCCACAGCCAATATAAATTTATGAGCGGTAGCAATGTTGAAAACAAAACAGAATATATTGAAGAATTTACATTTACCGCTGATGGAGATAAAACTGTTCCTTGTGTTTCTATTAGTGCAAAAGAAATTACAAGTGGAACAGGATTAGATTTCGAACTTGACATTGAGGTTTATGTGAACGAAGAAAGGTGGATATAATGGGTGTATATGATATTAACGGAAATTTAATAGCCACAGGTGGAGCAAGTACAGCTGATTTATCCTCTCTTAAAGGAAAAAAGTGGCTTGCACTTGGAGACTCTTATACTTTCGCTTTTGCGGGTAGAGTTACAGACGGAGTTACCCCATCTACAGAGGGGCTATGGTACGATTTAGCCAGTCAGTATGGTATGACATTATACTCATATGGTATAGTATCTTCCACTATTCGACATTCGACTAACAATGGCACAGATGGGTATTCATTCCAACCGATGGTTAATCGTGTTGATAATCTTATTGCAGACCACTCAAGTGAAGCTGATAATGTAGGCTTAATTACCTTTATGGGCGGTGCTAATGATAGTTGGGCAGAAGAATTTTTAGGGGATTTAAAATCTACTGAAAATACAACAATTTATGGTTCATGCCATCAAATTTTTAATAAGCTGACCAACGCATTTCCAAACGCAAAAATTGTAGTAATACTACAGCCTGTTTTAGGAGATTCTACAGCACCTACAGAGGGCGAATTTGTAGGATTTGACGGCTTACAGTATTCGATTTATGCACAACAGTTAAAACAAAGAATTGTAAAAGAAGTTGCAGAGTTTTATGGACTGCCTATTTGTGATTGTTGTTTTGAATGGTATACAACAGCGAACCCAACGCATTTATCAAAATACTGGCAAGCTGACAAATTACACTTAACCTTTGAGGGTAGAAAAGAACTGAACAAGAAGTTTGTAAGCACACTTGAAGAAACATTTGTGTAATTAGTCAACAATCGGAACAGAAAGTTTATTAAAGGGCATCCAATGGGTGTCCTTTTTATATTGAAAGAGAGGTGAGTAACTATGGAGTACGATAATATTAAACTCGAAGAATTAGAACAAGAGCAATACGAAATGTCTTTAGAACAATTCGCACTCATGGTTGCTTTACTTCTAAATTGTAAAAAAGACATATATAAAGAAGTCCAATCATTTTATAGTAATTTTGGAACAGATGGTCGAATTAACTATAGAACTTCTCGTAAGCACTATAGTGATTTGGATAAAAGAAAACGATCAGTTGTTCTTTACTCCACTATAGATGATATATTGGATTCCTACTTCCTGAACATTGAAGATATTTTCCGAAATGCACTGATTGATATTATAGACTCGGAAATTGAGTTCTTCGTGACCGAAGTAGACATTGACGATATTCTCAAATTCAAATGGGGTGACGATAATGCTAATTGGAACACTCGACTTTGGGAACATCGTGATAAGTGGTCTAAAGTAATTAAAAAAGATTTAAAACTTGGATTCTTACGAAGTGAAGATATTCAGGAGTTATTAGACCAACTAGATGTAAGATTCAAGAGTGCTGAAAAAGCATTAAAGAAGTTATTCGTTACAGAATATAACGCTATTGAATCCGAAGCCAGAAAAAGAATTTTCAAAGAATTAGGTGTGAGTAAATTCCAATACTATGCAACATTGGATGAACGAACTTGTGATGAGTGTGGATCAATGCACGAACAAGTATTCCCAATGTCAGCTTACGAAATTGGAGTTACAGTTCCACCTATTCATTCTTGGTGCAGATGTTTCATTGTACCAGTTGATTGATGTTTAAGGGTTATCCCTTTTACATATAAGCTGTTTCCAGATACCTCCCCTCTGGTTACAGCTTTTTAAATTTGGGAGGACAAAATTTTGGGAGGAGATACATTGTTATCTGATTTTGTATTAATTCAACACGATTTTGGAATCGTGGACAACATTAACATTTATCCTATAGGAGATGTTCATATCGGTTCAAAAGAATGTAATTTAGACCTTTTCCGTGAACTTATTAAGACGATTGAGGATGATCCCAACGGTTACGCAGTAATCATTGGAGATATAATGAACATGGGGTTAAGAAACTCCAAGTCTAATGTTTACGAAGAAGTGTTAAACCCTATGGAACAAAAGGAACTCTGCTATGAACTATTACAACCTATAGCAAACAAAATTCTTGCCGGGTGTTCGGGAAATCACGAATACCGTACAGTCAAAGAAGTTGGAACTAATCCATTGTACGATGTATTCTGTCGTTTACGTATCGAGGATAGATACAGAGAAAACGCTTGTTTCCTAAAACTCACAGTTGGTAAGACTGGTAAAAATCCGAATACATACGGAGTGGTACTTACACATGGTTCTAGTAAAGCCAAAGATGAAAAGTGGACTTACAGTGTAGATGGTTGCGACTGTTTTATCAGCGGACACACTCACACTGGTACACACCAACCTTTTGGTAAGATTCGGATGGATTTGACCCACAACAAAGTAAAGACAATTCCGTACCAACATATAGTTGTAATGCCATTCCAAGAGTATGGTGGTTACGCTGTACGTGGTAAATATATGCCTTGTAGTTTGGGGCAATTCCAACGTATCACATTCGATGGTACATCCAAACGAGTGGGATACTCATTCTATTAGTCTAGTAAGACGAAAACTTACAATCCTGTGGTGCGACCACGATAAAAAGCGAAGGAGATAATTGAATATGAAAAGAGACTTTCTGAAAAATTTAGGTATTGAGGATAAAGAAATCATTGATAAAATCCTCGATGAAAACTCTGCTGATATTGGTAGAGCAAAAGGTGAATTAGAAACTTACAAAACAAAAGTTACTACTTTAGAAGCAGATATTAAATCTAAAGATACAGAAATCGAAAAGCTGACAAAAGCTAACGGTGATGTTGAAGAACTGAATAAAAAGATTGAGCAGTTAGAAGCTGATAAAACAAAGCTGACTGATGATTTAACTAACCAAACAACAGCACTGAAAAAGACTCATGCTATTGAAAATGGTGTCAGAGATGCTAAAGGAAAGAATGTTAAAGCAATCATGGCACTGTTAGACATAGATAAAATTACGTATGAAAATGACGAACTTGGTGGATTAAAGGAACAGTTAGAGGGATTACAGAAGGGTGAAGATTCTTCCTTCTTATTTGGAGATGTGAAACCGACTCCCCCTGCTGGAACTGAACCCAATAGTCCACCTAGTGGCGGTGGTACTCCACCGACTGGTGTTAGCTTTAAAGATGCTATCGCAAAAGCTATCACAAATAACTAATAAGTATGAGACTTATTGATTTAACAGGTAAGAAGTTCAATCGACTCACCGTATTACATAGGTCAAATACCAATTCATCGCAAAATAAACCGATGTGGGTTTGTCAGTGTGATTGTGGCAATATAGTCATAGTTCGAGGGGCAGATTTACGAAGTGGTAATACTAAATCGTGTGGATGTTTGGATAAGGAAGTTGCAAGAGAAAAAATGACCACACACGGTTACTCTAACACTAGATTATATAAAATTTGGTGTGGGATGAAAGATCGGTGTTGTAATCCAAATGACAAACGATATAAAGATTACGGTGGTAGAGGTATTTTCGTATGTGATGAATGGTTACATGACTTTGTAGCGTTTCGAGAATGGTCGTATCAGAATGGCTATGATGATACTGCACCATTTGGTGAATGTACGATTGACAGAGCCAATAATGACGATGGTTACACTCCTTACAATTGCATATGGAGTACCTTGCGTCAACAGGCTCATAATAAAAGAAACACTAAACATAGCCAAATCTATTTAAATAAAAGGAGATAATAAAAATGGCAGTTACACTGGCTCAAGCTAAATTAAACGTAACGGATGATTTACAACTGGGTATTATTGACGAGTTCGCAAAATCTTCCTATATCATGAACCATATTCCATTTGACAATTGCGTATCCCCAGTAGGCGGTGGAGCAACTCTGACTTATGGATACACTAGACTGGTTACACAACCAATCGCAGAATTTAGAGCAGTGAATGGTGAATACTCCACTCACGAAGTAGAAAAGCAGAGATATACTACTGATCTGAAAGTGTTCGGTGGAGCATTTGAAGTTGACAGAATTATCGCTGGTATGGGTGGTATTGCTGACGAAGTAGCATTACAGTCCGCACAGAAGGTAAAAGCTGCTTCTGCACTGTTCTCTGACACTATCATCAATGGTAACTCTAGCACAGACGCTAACGTATTCGATGGACTGGATGTTGCAGTAACAGGAACAGATACAGAGTTCAACAAGGGTGAAACTATCGACCTGTCCACGTCCGCACAGGTTACAGCTAACCACGTTGAATTTACAGATAAGCTGGATGAGTTCTTAACTTGTCTGGATGGAACACCAGACGCTCTGCTGATGAACACTAAAATGTGTGCGAAAATGAGAGCAGTTGCTCGTAGAGCAGGTATGTATCAGACTACTAAAGATAACTTTGGTAATCAGGTAGAATACTATGGAAATATCCCATTCATCGACCTGGGAGCAAAACCTGGAACTAATGATCCAATCGTTGCTATCGCAGGTGATGGTACTACTTCCATCTACGCAGTAAGATTTGGTATTGACGGTTTCCACGCTATCTCTATGGCTGGACACCCACCAGTGAAAATTTGGTTACCTGACTTCTCCACTGCTGGTGCAGTTAAGAAGGGTGAAGTTGAAATGGTAGCTGGATGTGCACTGAAATCCACAAAAGCTGCTGGTGTATTCAGAGGAATTAAGGTACAGTAACTTGACCTCTTTTAAGGTGAGGGTGGAAACACCCTTGCCTATTTTTTAATTAGGAGGATAGATAAAATGGCAAACGAAGTTAAATATAACAACGTAGATTGGGCAGAAGGTACACCTATTGCTGGTGAAAGACTGTCCACTAATGGTCACCACACTGGTGAGCATAAGGGAACTCCAATGCAAGACGCAAAAGGAGACGAGACTTCCAATGCGGCTCATTTCCGTGAAACAGGAATTGTGAGATACGGTACTATGATGCAGGATGCGAAAGACGAAAAGTTCCCAACAGTTGCAGAATAATAAAATAGTAGACGAGGGGAGAATTGGTGAATGAAAATTTATGCACCTGTAAAAACGGCTACTGGTACGTATTGTTCTGTTCGATTTGTCAATGGGGTTGGTGAAACTAATGATCCACACTTAATTAAGTGGTTTAAAGACCACGGTTACAAGGTGGAAGATGTTGCCGACACAAATGTCGTGAACATCGTGGAAGAAGTTGAACCAATTGTTGAAGAAGAATCCGAAGAAACGGAAGTTGATTTGGAATCTATGACACCTATTGAAATCAGAGAATGGGCAAAAGCTAACGGTCACGGTAGCAAAATTAAAAATATCAGAAACAAAGAAAAGCTGATTGAAGTATTAAGGGGGTGAGTGAATGGTTACAAGAGAGCAAGTAAATGTGAGATTACTGCAATTGGGATATGAAGTAACAGAAAAAGATGCACCTCACGTTGACTTTGAATTAACTACTATTCTCAGTTATGTTAAAAACTTTTGTAATATCACTGAAATCCCTGATATATTAGACAATCGAATTATTGATAGAGTTTGTAGTGCGTTTCTCTATAATAAAAAGAACTCCGGGAAACTGGAAGGATTTAATTATGAAGTAGCAATCAAGCAACTCAAAGAAGGTGACACTACTATCCAGTATGCAACTGGACAAGGTGAAGATACCCCTGAAAATAGATTCGATGCTCTCGTCAAACAGTTAGAGCGTGGCTTCGATAAATGGCTCACACCTCACAGAAGGTTGAGGTGGTAATATGCCATTTAACGTAGCTTACAGTGAAGTACAAGCTGACAATCCATTAAGAACACTTTGGACTGGTGATTGTACTATTTATGAATACAAGAATGTATTTGACCCAATTACCAAACAGACAACACAAGCGGAAGTTCCAGTATTGGAACATGAACCTTGTAGGTTATCCTACAGATACGAACAGTCTACAGATATGAAAAGTGGTGCTGCTGTGGTATCACAGAGCATTACTTTGTTTATCAGACCTGATCTAGTAATTAAACCTGGTTCTGTAATTGAGATTACACAACACGGAGTTACTAATAAGTACAAAGGTTCTGGTAAACCTGCCGTATACTGCAACCACCAACAGATTGTATTGGAGTTATACGAAAATGAAGCTTGAGTGGGATTTTCACGAATTATACGAATTTGGTAATAGAATAACTAGAACTTACGAATTTGAAACCATGTTAATGGATGTTGCTCAAAAAATCGCTAGAGTGTTACATCAAAATTTATTGACTACGACACCAATTGATACCGGGAATTTGCGTAAAATGTGGAGTGCAGGTGAAAATCTACGCTTTACTGTAAGAAAGGTCGGGAACTCCTACGAAGTTACTCTGATCAATACTGCACGTAATTATAGTGGTTTCAAATACGGTTTAGCTGTTAATGATGGTCATAAGACACCTGGTGGTGGTTGGGTTATGGGTAGATTTTTCGTAGAGACGAGTATTCTAAAAACTGAAAATGATAAGAAACTTGAACGTATAATTTATAACGAACTCGAACAATGGTTTAGGTGGTGTTTGAATGGTAAATAAAATGTTGGGGTGTGTCAGTAACCAATTGTACGATACATTTGGTGGTGACTACACTTATTACAAAGAAAATGTAGAACAAGGGTTAACTAAACCATGTTTCACAATAGATTGTTTATTACCATTACAGCGTTCTCGTAGTAGATATTACTACGACAGAACGATCCCTGTAGTGGTACATTATTTTTCTAATGACAAGAAAGATACCAAACAGGACTGCTACGATAAAGCAGAACAGATTGTTGAAGCATTGGAATATGTACCCTATGAAAATACATTAATACGTGGTGAAGGTATTAGTTGGCAGATTGTAGACGATGTTTTACAAGTGTTCGTTACTTATGGATTCATCACACAGAAAATTACTTCTAATGAAGATAGTATGGAAGTTGTAGAACAAACTACGACAACTGTTATCAAATAATGAAAGGAATGATTAAATGTTAGGCGGTGGAATCTTTGTTACGCAGAACAAGACATTACCAGGCTCTTACATCAATTTTGTAAACACAGCTAGAGTTACTTCCAATGTTAATGAACGTGGAGTAGTAGCAATTGCACTCCCAATCGGTAAAGCACCTGGAACTGTAATTGAAGTTACAAAATCTGATTTTTACGAAAGATGTGACGAAGTGCTGGGTGTTAAGTACACAGAAGATAGCGTAACAGCATTAAGAGAAATCTTTTTACACTCCGACAAAGTTTATGTATATGACCAGGGTGGAGATACTGACTACACTGTAAGTGACGCATTAAAAGCATTAGAACCTTATGAGTTCAATATCGTGTGTGCGTATACAGGTGAAAGTGAGGATGTCGCATCCTACATCACTGGTGTAATTGATTGGAGAGAAGATTTAGGTAAGAAGTGTCAGGTTGTAGTATACAATCAAACTGGTAAAAATGTTGACCACGAAGGTGTTATCAATGTCGTTTCTACTGTTGTACTGGGTGAAAATGCTGAAACTGGTGTAAATATTTCCGATGCTCACGCTCTGGTAGCTTGGGTGGCTGGTGCAGAAGCTGGTTGTGCTATCAATAAATCTTGTACAAATATGATCTATGACGGTGAACTCGAAGTAGTTGTCAATAAGACACAGGGTGAACTGGAAGATTGCATTAAGAACGGTCAAATCGTATTCCATCTGGTATACGGTGAAATCCGCTTACTGGAAGATATTAATGGACTGGTTACTACAACTGATGATAAGGGTGAAGATTTCAAATCCAATCAGACTATCAGAGTTATCGACCAGATCGCTAACGATATTGCGAAGTTATTTAACACTAAATACCTTGGTAGTATTCCAAATAATGAAGCTGGTAGAATCAGCCTGTGGGGTGACATTGTAGCACATCACAGAGAGTTAGAAGCTATTCAGGCTATCGAAGGATTTGACTCCGCACTGGTTAAGGTAGAGCCGGGTGCGAATAAGAAATCCGTAATTGTAAATGATTGCGTTACAGTCACAAACTGCATGAGTCAGTTATATATGACTGTAGTGGTACAGTAAGGAGGTTAGATTAATGGCACAGACTATGGCTGCTCGTAACGCTGTCTCTGCTAAAATGGCAGAATGTTACGTTACGATTGATGGAAATAGATACAACTTCATGTCTGCTATCAACCTCGAAGTTACATTTGAGAAGTCCAAGACAGAAGTTCCTATCCTGGGAAGAATGAATAAAGGACATAAATCTACTGGTTCTAGTATCACTGGCTCTGGTGAGTTCCACTTCAACACATCTGTGTGGAGAGAGGTTGCTTACAGATTCCAGGAAACTGGAGAGGATTTATACTTCGATATGCAGATTACCAATGAGGATATTACAGCATCCGATATTGGTAAACAGACAATCATTTTATATGATTGCAATTTAGACTCTGTACTGCTGGCAGCGTTTGATGCTGACAGTGACGATACGCTGACAGAATCTATGGACTTTACAGCAGAAAGATTTGAATTACCAGAGTCTTTCAAACTGATGAACGGTATGCTGTAAGAATGTTATTAGAGAGGGTGGGAAGTTCCCATCCTCTTTTTATTTTTAATTAAAAATGGGAGGATTTTAATATGAGTGATTTTAGTATGTTTATGATGGGTAACGCAGTTACAGAAGAAAATGTTAAATATGTTGCTTCTAAAAGATTCACTAAACCAGTGTCAAATAAAAAGGGTGAACCTACTGGTAAGGTTGAACCTGTAGAATGGGAAATTAAATCCGTTGAATCTGATATTGACGAAGCACTCCGAAAAGAATGTACTAAAAAAGTTCCTATTCCGGGAAAACGTGGACAGTTCAACTTGGATACAGATAATGATAAATACATGGCTAAACTGTGTGTTGCGTCTACTGTTTATCCAAACCTGAATAATGCAGAACTCCAGGACTCTTACGGTGTTAAAAGTGCAGAAGAACTGTTAAAGAAAATGCTGAAACCTGGTGAGTATGCTGAATACAAATTAAAGGTTATGGAAGTCAACGGTTTCGATGTGAGTATGGATGAGTTGGTAGATGACGCAAAAAACTAATAATCGAAGGTGATTTTGAAGCTAATATAGCTTATTATTGCCTTCACAAGTTTCATTGGAAACCTACCGACTTATTAACTTTATCGAGGGAAGAAATGGCTTTCATTTATGCTTCTATTCAGTTAAAAGCTGATGAAGAAAAGAAACAGAACAAACAATTAAAAGCTAAACAACCTCGTAAAAGGTAGGTGAAATAAATTTGAGTAAAAATTTACAAGCAAGTGTAAAACTCAAAACAACTGATGCCGTTAGGCAATTAGATAGATTAGAAAAGAAAATAAATTCTGTTCATAAAAAACTGAACAGAGTTTCTAATATGAATACTGGCATTGCTAGAAGCATTAACCAAAAGACTAATGCTGAAAAACAACACGCTCATGCGGTTAGACAAACAAATAATGAGTATAAGAAGTCAAACTCATTAGTAACAGCGTTGAGTAAAAAAATTAGCTTACTCGCTGGTGCGTATCTTGGAATTATGGGTGCTAAAACAGCTATCAATTTATCCGATACAATCACATCGGCAGAAAATAAGTTGGACTATGTAAACAATTATGATACAGCACTTACCCAAGAAGCTATGGATAAAATGTACGTATCATCTCAAAAGGTTCGTATGAACTATGCTGATATGATGGCTAACGTATCTAAATCCATGACTTTAGCTGGAAAAGCATTTGATAACAACATTGATAATGCAATTAGATTCCAAGAAATCATGTCCGAAGCATATACAATCGGTGGTGCTAGTGCACAAGAAATGAGTTCATCCATGTATCAGATGATCCAGGCTTTAGGTGCTGGTATATTAGCTGGTGACGAATTGCGTTCTGTCCGTGAAGGTGCTCCAATTGCATATAAACGGATTGAAGAATTTGCACAAGGTGTTTATAACACTAATGAGTCATTAAAAGATTTGGCTTCACAAGGTAAGATTACATCTGACTTGGTAGTAGCAGCTATGTTAAATGCTGGTGAGGGTATAGATGATGCTTTCGCACATACTAAAATGACTTTCGCACAAGCATTTACTATGATGAAAAATACAGCTATTAAGTCATTTGAACCAGTTTTAAGAATGTTAAATGAAGCGTTACGTAGTGATGCTGGTACTGCTGTAATAAATGGAATAGCTTATGCACTCCAATTCGTAGCCGGAGTAATTACTTTGGTATTCCGACTGATTCAGACGGTTTATACTTTTATTGTCGATCATTGGGAAACTATTAGAAAGATTCTGATGTTAATTGGAATTGCTATGGCAATATATCTGTTCCCTAAATTTATAGCATTAATAAAATACATCGCTTTTGCAATTTATTATTACACATACCTTGGTGCTGTAGCTGTAGCGAGTGCTATTAAAGCCATGATCGCTTGGATGGCTGCTAACTGGGTAATGGCTCTGATAATCATTGTAATAGCCGCTATTGTAATCGCACTTGTATGGTTAGCAGACTCATTCGCTGACGCTTGCGGTATGATAGTTGGTGTAGTGTTTGTTGCTTTAGCATTTATATATAACCAATTTGTTGGAGTTATAAATGCTATTTTACAGGTAGTTTGGAGTACTATTGACCCAATTCTTGGGGTAATTGAATTTATTCTTAACGCTTGTAACGGTGGATTTAATTCATTTGGTGATGCTGTTGCCAACTTAATTGGTAATATCATAGGATGGTTCTTATCTCTGGGTAAAGTTGTAACTAAAATTATAGATGCAATTTTCGGTACAAACTGGACAGCAGGTTTAGAGTCACTTCGTTCCAATGTATTAGCATGGGGTAAAAATGAAGACGCTATCACGTTAGATAGAAATGCACCTGAACTCCAAAGAATTGAATATAGTAATGCTTACAATGCCGGATATGACCTTGGTTATGCTGGTGGTGAATGGATAAGTAACCAAGTTAGTGGAGTTGGAAATTGGATTAACGATAACTTGGGTATTGGTAATTTACCAAGTGGAACTAATCCAGCTTACGACTTAAATACTACTAACCCATCCAGTGGCTTACCTAGTGGTGCTGATGATGCTAATAGGACTTTAAATGATATTTCTGATGATACTTCCAAGATTGCAGATGCGGTAGCTTTATCTGCTGAAGATTTAGAATACTTACGCAAGGTTGCAGCTATGGAATGGAAGAAAGAATTTACTACAGCTAACATTACTGTAGATATGAAGAATTACAATACAGTGAACGGTGATACTGATTTAGATGGTATTGTAACTACATTAACAAAGAAGTTATACGAAGAATTAGACGCTGTTGCAGATGGTGTATACGCATAGGAGGTGTTTAAATGACGAATGGATATAACTTTTATTTCAAAACTGACTATAATACAAATGTTTTAACATTTCCAATTACACCTGGCGAACTCACCATCAAATCAGGTTCTAATAATGAAGTTATCAATTTAATCAATGAAGGGGATATTAATGTTTTAAAATCCCCTTCGTTAACTGAAGTTGAATTTGAAGCACGTTTTCCGATGCGACAGTATCCGTATGCTAGACGATATACCAAATTCAAAAATTACTTCGATACTTTTAAACAATTAAAAGAGAATAAAGAGTCTTTTAGATTTGTGGTTGCCAGAACAACTCCGAAAGGTAGTAGAACTTGGGATACAAACTTATTAGTATCATTGGAAGAATTAGAGATTAATGAAAATGCAGAAGAAGGCGATGATGTAATCATCTTCTTTAAATTAAAACAATTTAAAAATTATAATGTTGTAAAGATTAAGAAAAATAGCACTGGTAAATCTAAAGGTAAGGGAACTGGTAGCGGTAGCACAACTCGTAACACTAAAAATACAAATAAAAGTAAAAAGTATGCCGTGAAAAAAGGCGATTGTCTTTGGAACATAGCTAAAAAATTCTACGGTAACGGTAGTGAATGGAGACGCATTTACAACGCTAACAAATCAATTATTGAGAAAACAGCAAAGAAACACGGTTATAAGTCATCTTCAAACGGACACTGGATTTTTCCAGGTACTAAATTAACTATTCCAGCGAAATAGGTGGTGATTGTATGGGGAAGATGTTATTAACAATACAACATGGTCAAAAGGTATTCTCACCACCTGTATTAGATGAAGTTAAAATTGAATGGGAACGCACTGGATCACCAGGTAAACTGACTTTTACCACTGCTAAAGTAAGTGGAGCGAGTTTTGTTGAAGGTGACGCAGTGTGTTTTTATTATGATAATAAGAAAATATTTATGGGTTATGTATTCACAAAGAGACAAGATAAGAAAAAACAAATCGAAGTCACTTGTTATGACCAAATTAGATATTTAAAAAATAAATACACTTATGTGTTTGAAGATAAAACCGCTACTCAAATAATTAAAGCGTTATGTAAAGACTACAATTTACATACTGGAACTCTTGAAGATACTAAATATAAGATACCAGCTATTGCAGAAGAAAATAAATCAGCATTGGATATAGCATTAAGTACTTTAGAAGAAACTCTCCTTAATACTGGTAAACAGTACGTTTTATTCGATGATTTTGGAAAACTGACAATTAAAAATTCAGAAAACATGATTTCCAGTACAATAATCCTCAAAGATACTGCCGAGGATTACGAATATAAATCTAGTATAGATGATGAAACATACAACAGTATCATCTTGTATTACAAACCAACCGAAGGTGGATCAACTGCATCTGCTGACAACGCAGGAGCATCCAGAGTAATCCAAGTGGCTGCCAGTCAGATCGGTACAAAAGAAAGTCCGATGGGTAGTGAGAGAACTAAATACGGTGAAGCGTATGGATGGAACGGTGTTTATTGGTGTTGTATTTTCGTTTGGTGGGTATTTAGAGAAGCTGGGTTATCCAATCTCTTTTATGGTGGTAATAAAGTAGCTGCTTGTACTACAGCTATGAATTGGTTCAAATCCAAAGGACAATGGTACACAAGTAACCCAAAGCCGGGTGATTGTGTGTTTTTTAATTGGGGCGGTGGTACTAGCACTGCTAACCATATCGGTATTGTTGAATCTGTAAAGAGCAACGGTTCTGTAGTTTGCATCGAAGGTAACTGTAGTAACATGGTTCGTAAATTAACGAGATCATCTGGAATCATTGGTTATGGTAGACCTGCTTATGTAACTAACACAGAACAAAATACACGCTCCGCTAGAAACGCAACATCGTCTACTCCTAGTGGAGATACCAATACAAATACCACTACTAATAACACAACAACTGGCTCTGACAAAATACAGATATTCACAGCTTCCGATAAAAACAAAATAAAACAATGGGGTACATTAAGATATTTTGAAAAGATAGATAAACCATCTATTGGTAAATCTAAAGCTAAACAATTATTAAAATTATACTGTAGACCAACTAGAGAGTTAAAAGTGAGCGGTGCATTTGGTGATACCACTGTCAGGGGTGGAACTTTAATACCAGTTATATTAGATGTTGGTGACAAGCAAGTTAACAATTATATGTTGGTAGAAAAAGTAACACACTTATTCTCTAACGATCATCACAGTATGGACTTAACATTGGAAGGAGCGTGGGGTGACTAATGGCTACAGGATTAATTAGCATTATCAAACAGGCTGCTATGGATGCTGTCGAAAACGGTAAACCATGTGATTTACGTTTTGGTACAGTATCTAGTGTATCACCCCTCAAAGTTAGAATTAGTAGTGATTTTATTCTTCCTGAATCATTGTTGGTTGTTCCAGAACATCTTACGGATTATTCAATGGACACCAACATTGGTTCAGCTAAAGACGAAAGTAAATTGTCAATTTCAGTGGTAGGTACTACTTTAAAAATAACTACTGTTACCGAGGAAGTTGAAGGTGATGAATCTACAACTGAAAGTATTGATGAACGAACTCTGACAATGTATAACGGTCTGAATGTAGGAGATAACGTAGTGCTACTTCGTAACCAAGGTGGCTCAAAGTATCTCATATTAGACCGAGTTTAAGGTGGTGATCGAATGATTCCTGAAATTGAATTATTACTCAATGATATTGAGGAAGTAGAATATTCAAACAGAACGTATGGAATTGAATTTTTTATAGATGATGAGGATTGCATACAGGGTTATGTTGAAGAAATGGATGCTATAGCACAAGCGATCTATTTGATTTTAAGTACTGAACGATATGAGTATCCAATATATTCGTGGGATTATGGTGTTGAGTTGGTAGATTTGATTGGTCAACCAGTGCCGTATATCTTATCTGAACTTGAAAGACGAATTGAAGAAGCATTGACACAAGATGATCGCATTGAATCTATAAGAGATTTTGATTTTGAAATAAACAAAAATAAAATTAATGTGACTTTTACGGTAGTCACTAATATTGGTGAACTTCAAAGTAGGTTGGAGGTGGATATTTAATGGCTTATGAGGATATGGAATACGAAGTCATTCTCGATAGGATGATAGATAGAGTTGCAGAACAATATCCTAATTTAGACACAAGAGAAGGTTCAATTATATATAATGCACTCGCTCCGGCTGCACTTGAATTAGCTATTATGTATGTTGAATTAGACAATGTATTAAATGAAAGTTTTATTGAAACTGCTAGTAGGGAGTACATTTTACTTAAATGTAGAGAACTCGGTATTGATGTTACCAGCTTTGACCCTACACATGGTATTCATAAAGCCGAGTTTAATGTGGAAGTTCCAATCGGTTCAAGATGGAACTGTGATTTATATAATTATGAGATTACAGAATATCTTGGTAACGAACAGGGATTCCACACATATAAAGCATATTGCGAAACAGAAGGTAGTGAACCAAATAATGTAACTGGTGATTTGACACCTATTGATGATCTACCAACTGAATTAAGTCATTCAGTATTAAGTGGTTGTTTAATTGAAGGTGAAAATGAAAGTACTGATGAACATATCAGAGAAATCTACTTTAATCAGATTAAAAACACAGGTACAGATGGTAATGTTTCGCAGTATGAAAATTGGTGTGAGTCCTATCCAGGCATCGGTGCTTATAAAGTGTTACCTCTCTGGAATGGTAATAACACCGTTAAAGTATCTATATTAAGTAGTACAAATGGAACAGCGTCTGATACATTAATTGCTGATTTCCAATCATATTTAGACCCTGGGAAAAAAGGTATGGGTGATGGGGTTGCACCTATTGGGGCATTTGTTACTGTAACAACAGCTACAGAAGTTCCATTAACAATCACAGCGGATGTTAAATTAACTAGTGGTTATACTGATCCAAGTATAATTGATAAATCGTTAACTGACTATTTATCCAAAATTGCTTATAAGCAAAATATAGTTTCCTATATGCAGGTTGGGGCAAGTATTCTTGATACAGATGGTGTGGAGTTTATCACCAACTTAAAGATAAACGGTGGAACATCTGATGTAACTTTAGGTATTGAAGAAATTCCAACGCTTGGTAGCTGTACTTGGAAGGTGGGTTAATAATGGCATACGAGATTGACTATAAGGAACGAATGTTTAACTATTATCCACCAGTTATACAAGATATTCGAGAGTTTAAAGCTATCATTAATTCCGAGTATCCTGAAATCGAAAGTATAAACATTGGTAAAGATAATGTGTTAAATAATGCGTATCTCTTAACTATGGATGAAGGTAGAATTAGTCAATGGGAAAAGGCATTGAATATCAAACCAGTTGAAAACTCCACGGTGGAAGATAGGCGAGAAACAATTATTGCACGTATTAGAGGACAAGGTAAATTAAATACTGCTCTGATAAGTTCAATAGTGAACGCATTTACAGGTGGTAGTGCTACTTCCTATATTCAGGATAGTACACTGTATGTAATCATAACCCCACCTCCTGGTAATAAAGATTATAAATTTGCAAACGTTGAGCAGGAATTAAGTAGAAAAGTTCCTGCTCATTTAGGATTAGTAATTGAAAGAAATTACGAAGAATGGGATAACTATGATAACGAAACTACGTGGGCAGATATGTTACCTGAAGCTGAAAATGAAACATGGGAAGATGTTTTATTGCATATTGATACTAATTAGAGGGGTGGTTAAATGGCTACAAAGACAAACAATTATAATTTAATAAAACCTAGTTTAAGTGATCCGGCTGATATTACGGCTATTAACTCAAATTGGGATGCTATAGATAGTACAATGAAAACTATTGAATCTAATGCGACAAATTTAAAAAATAATATTAATCAACAAATTGTAACATTACAGACTAAAATTACTCATGGAACATCTGCTCCAAGCGGTGGTAAGTCTGGTGATGTTTATATCCAATTATTAGATTAGTAAGGTAGGTGATGTAATATGGCAGCACCTAATACTACTAAATGGGGATCAACCGTAGGTGATTACGGTAGACTTGGTATTAATGTCGCACTGACAACAACTGATACCCAAGTCAAAAGGGTAGTGCAAATATGGTTTTGGAGTAAATATAGTATTTCTGATACAGGTAACACACTTTATTATGATTGTGGCACTTCGATAACCTCTGCTACAACGAGTAAGGGTAGTGTATCTATAAGCACAAGTCACTCATCCGGGAGTGGTTGGTCTACTGATAACCAAAAGTTATTAGCAACTTATACGTATACGTATACTAGAGGTACATCTGCAACAACTTATAAGTTATACTCCAAACTAACAGGGGTTGATAGAGTGGGAGGTACTATGTATGCGAGTACAAGTTATACTATCCCTGCTTTACAATCTTATAAAGTTAGCTACAATGCAAACGGTGGTAGTGGAGCACCTTCTAGTCAGACTAAATATTATGGTAAATCATTAACTTTATCAAGTACAAAACCTACACGAAGTGGATACACTTTTGTTGGATGGGGAACTTCTGCATCCGATACGAGTTGGACTTATAAGGCAGGTGGTACCTATAGCGGTAACTCTGCAATCACATTGTATGCACTTTGGAAGAAAACAATCACTCTGACATACGATGCGAATGGCGGTTCAGGAGCACCAACAAGCCAAAGTTATACAGTTTGGAATGCGACCACAAACCATAAGTTCACGTTATCCAGCACAAAGCCAACAAGAACTGGTTATACATTCTTGGGTTGGAGTACATCTTCAACAGCTACTTCCGCTTCATATTCAGCAGGTGGAAGTATTACACTGTCGGCTAGTACTACTCTCTACGCAGTATGGAGTGTCATAACCTATACTGTTAGTTATAATGCAAACGGTGGAACTGGTGCACCCGGAAATCAGACAAAGACTTACGGTATAACACTCATACTGTCCACTACTAAACCAACTAAAGTTGGGCATACATTTGTTGGCTGGGGTTCATCAACAACAGCGACTTCACCTACAAAGCAACCGGGTGATAGTTACACTAGCAACGCATCGTGTACTTATTATGCTATTTGGACTCCAAATGTTTTAACAGTTAATTACTACAGTAACGGTGCGACCTCTTGTAACAAAAATGTGGCAGTAGGTACTAGTATTAACGCTAAAATTGAAACTGGGTATTACAAGTATAACACCACATATCCAACTGGTTTACATGATTATGTTGGTAGCGGTGCAGGACTCGCTATGAGTAAGACAGGTTACAATGGAACTGGCAATTGGAATACTGCTACAAATGGAACTGGTAAATCAGTAGACGCTACTATCCAATATACTGGACAGGCTTTAGCATCTGCATTTGGTAAGAGTATTGATTCAGGAAACGCTACTGTAAATGTATATCCAGAATGGGTACTCAATGTATACACTATTACTTATAATGCAAATGGTGGATCAAATGCACCAAGTAAGCAAACAAAAGGTCACGGTGTAACGGTAAAGGTTAGTTCAACAGTACCAGTTCGTGATGGGTATAGATTTTTAGGTTGGAGTACTAACTCTACAGCTACAACTCCAACATATCAACCAGGTGCTAATTTCACAACCAATGCTAATACAACATTATATGCTGTATGGGAGCAACTCGGTATTCTTCATATTAATATAGAAGATACTTGGAAAAACGGTAAAGTTTGGATTAATGTAGATGGCACTTGGAAAACAGGATTGGTTTATATAAATGTTAATGGTACATGGAAACAAGGGGGAGTTTGATGAAATACGCAATTAGTACAGCTATTGGAGTTACTGGTAGCTTCATAGCTTCATTATTCGGAGGGTGGACAGCAGCAATGACCACATTAATGATTTTTATGATTATAGATTACTTTTCAGGCATCATTGTGGCTAGTGTGTTTCACCAATCGCCTAAAACTGAATCAGGAACGCTGGAAAGTAGAGCTGGATTTAAAGGGTTATGCCGTAAAGGTATGATCCTTTTATTTGTTTTAATAGGCTATCGTCTTGATTTAGCTTTAGATGTTGAATACATCAAAGACGCAGTTTGTATTGCGTTTATGGTAAATGAATTAATCAGTATAGTTGAGAACGCAGGTTTAATGGGTTTACCAATCCCATCTGTGATTACCAAAGCTATTGATGTTCTGAATGATAAAAAAGAGGGAGATGTTTAATATGGCTTACATTTATAAAAAGAATATTGCGAATAGAAACAACTACGGTGCTTATCGTTCTACTTCTAAAATCAAATATATCGTAATCCATTTCACAGCTAATGATGGTGATAAAGATGAAAACAATGGTAAATATTTTAAAAACAACATTGTTAGAGCATCTGCACATTACTTTGTAGATAGTGATTCTGTTACACAGTCTGTTCCAGATAACTATATTGCATGGTCTGTCGGTGATACTAGATATTCCAATTATAAAGAAACTGGTGGAGCGTCTTATTATGGTAAATGTACTAACACTAACAGCATCTCTATCGAACTGTGTGATGATGTTAAGAATGGTAAGATTTATCCATCTGCTAAAACAATCGCAAACGCTATCGAGTTGACTGAAAAACTGATGAAGCAGTACAATGTACCAAAGTCCAGAGTTATTCGTCACTTCGATGTTAGCGGTAAGTATTGTCCAGGTTATTGGTCTGGAACAAAAGCTAAAAATAAGAAGTGGGAGACTGAATTTTGGAATAAACTGAATTTAGATAGTTCCGCTAAAAAATCTACAGTTAAAAAATCTACACCTTACGTGGTAACTGTTACTAATCCATCCTTAAATGTGAGAGCAGGAGCAGGTGTTGATTATAAGATTGTGGATACTGTGAAAAAAGGTGAAGCATTTACAATCATAGCTACTAAAAAAGTAGGATTGAGCACTTGGGGTAAATTGAAATCCGGCATTGGATGGATCAATTTAAAATATACCAAGAAAGTTAAGTAAAGGTTTCACACAGACTACAAATGAAGAAAAAGGTGTGATGTATATGGGTATGTACATATCAAAGAAAGAAACATCACTCTAAACTTAAACCCCATCAACTCTAGTGTTGGTGGGGTTCTTTTTTATTTGTATTCATCTAAATTTGTCTGCGTAGCCTACAAAAAGGTTACAAATTAATAAGGGATTTCCACGCTATTTACCAAGTCAATTAACTCTTTTGGTTCTTTATAAAGGTATACTTTTTCAGTGACACCTTTACCAGAGTGACCAACAATAATACGTATACTTTCCATTGGAAGTCCGGCTGAATGTAGCCAGCTTACACAAGTTTTACGAGTATCGTGGATAGTATGATCCATCCCAAATTCTTTAAATAAGTTCTTAAAATGATTAGATGCGTTACGATAACTCATGGCTACTCCACGGTTACTTTGCATCAACCAGGTGTTATCTCCAAGTAATTCTTTTACAAATGGTAGGATTTTATGGTGGATTGGGATAACACGGTTCTTACCAGCTTCTGTTTTTAATCCACCGATGATATATCCTTCTTCTAAATTAATATCTTTTCTATTTACAATCAACATCTCACCGATACGCATACCAGTGTACATCAATACGAGTAGTTGTTTAACTTCTTTTCTATGTTTATTATTCCAAAGTAATTTAATTTCTTCATTGGTAAAAATCTTACCTGTTTTTTCTACTTTTTCATTAACTTCTAAACCTTGTGCATAATTCTTATTTACAATATCATTTGTTACAGCATATTTATATAATTGTACCATTGTGCTTCTAATTTTAAGTTTACTTCCGGGTTTTAAATCAATACCATCCAACCAGTTTTGGAGGTGTGCTGTTTTAATCTTATTAAATTGCATATTACCAAGTTTATCAAATCTAGCTTTAGCCATGTTGTGCATACGAGTGACACTTTCGGATAAGTTTTTCTTTTCAATGCGATCTAACCAACGGTCATACACCTCATTTAATGTCAATTTACTCAAATCCAAGTCAACTTCGTTCTTATGATATTCAGCTAGTGCCATTAGTGCTTCTGTCTGTGTAGCATAATAACCAACATATTTTCTAACCTGTCTACCATCTTTCCAACCAGTGGTGATGCGAACTGCCCACGGTTTTCTTCTTTTTTTACCTGTTTTATCTAAACAAACGATGCTACCAAATCCATTTTGATTTCTCATGGTGAAATCCCCCTCAACGAGTTTCTTACATTTTTAACAGGCTTTTTACTCAAAAATTGTGGTTCAATCACAAAAGAGACACTATATATTGTGGTCTACACACAAAAAACATAAACTTTGCAAACTATTACTACTATATATTTATTTTAATGGGCAACGAGTTTCTTACATTATAAGAAAGTCGTAGTCTTATAAAATAAATATATTATAATATATTACTTACTATCTTTACCATATATCTTCCACATATCTTCCGTATAAGCTAACACTCGTCTTTTACCGATAGATGATAGTTCCTGATAAGATTCAAGTAGATCAATCGCATCGTCACCGTAAAAGCGTTTAATACCTTGGAGTACCCTCACCTCTGTAGACAAAGGATTGGACTCTGTATCTTCCCAACCAACGATATATGTTGGAGATACATCGAATGTAGATGCTATTTTTTCTATTGTTGGTAATGGGATATTGGTGACTGTACCTTTTTCATATTTATTGATCGCTGCACGTTGGACACCAACTCGTCTACCCAATTCTTCTTGGGATAACCCAGATATTCTTCTTAATTCTTTTATTCTTTCACCGGGGAGGAAAGACATAAATATCACTCCTTATTATTTTCTACATCTATAGTGTATCATGTTGGGATACACAAGTGCAAATAACAGAGTCTCCAATTTAATAGCAATTACATTTCATTATTTCAGAATAATAAAATTATCTTAAAAAGATATGTTTTTTCTAAAAAAATATTAAACACTGAAAAACATAATGGTTAAAAACATTGAAATTACAAGGTTTTCAGACTTTTATAAAAAACTTGAAATATTTTTAAAATGTATCTTGACAAGACTTATTATTCTGATATAATGATATTGTAATCGCAAGGAGATACACAGCGATACGGAAAAACGAAGAAGGGAGTAAACGAAGTAAGATGTTAGTTAGTGAAGCAGCGAAGCAGTTGGAAATGAACACTCAAACTTTACGATTGGCATTACAACAAGGTCTGTTTGACTTTGGAGTAGCTGTTCGCACATCTCCCAATCGTTATACCTACTATATAAATGAAAGTAGGTTGGAAAAATATTTAGGAGGTGTAGTTAAAAATGAGAGAACAGATCGAACATCCTGAAATATCCTGGATTGAGAGAACAGGTTATCCATCGTTCAGACAGCCGGAGAAAGTCTACTGTGAGGAATGTGAAAGAGACATTACGGATGAACGTTGGTACGAAGATGAACACCATGAGTTTATATGTGCTGAATGTTTACTGTTCTTTCACTTAAAGGATTGAAAAGGAGTGATTAGTTGGTAATTCAAGTCGATTCGAGAGAACAGAAGTACGATCATGTAACAAAGTACTTCGACTCACAAGGAATCAAGTGGGTTAAATCCAAGTGTGTTGTTGGTGACTATGTAAACTTGGAAAATCCAATGGTCGTAATTGACCGAAAGAAAGACCTGCAAGAAGTAGCAGGTAATGTCTGTCAGCAGCATGACAGATTTGTTAGAGAGTTAGAACTTGCCAAGGATTTGGGTTATAAGATGATAATTTTGGTAGAAGAACCAAACATTTCAACATTACCAAACGTATGTTCGTGGTATAATTGGAGAAGAAAGAAAAACCCAAGAGCGATTAATGGTAAAACTCTATATAAGATAATGAAAACAATGTCAGAAAAATATGACATAACCTGGGAGTTCACTACCAAAGCTAATTGTGGCAAGCGTATAGTTGAGTTGTTAGAAAGAAAAGAGGTAAAAGATGAAATTTAAAGTAGGTGACAGGATTAGAATTAGAAAATGGTCTGATATGGAGAAAGAGTTCGGATTAAATGAGTTCGGTAGTATTGCATGTTTAAATGCTTTTACAAGCAATATGAAGCATCTTTGTGGTAGAACTGGAACATTAACATTAGTCGATGATAAAATAGTGAGGATTGATTTTGATGATAACTCTGGTGGGGTTTTTTGGAGTTATTCAACTGACATGATCGAACCAGCTAAACCAGAGACTATCGTAATTTATCAGAAAAATGACACAGTAGTTGCTAAAAACACCGCTACTGGTGAGAAAGCAGTTGCAAAATGTCATCCAGATGATGAGTTTGACTTCAAGATTGGAGCAGGTGTAGCGTTTGATAGACTGATGGGTAGAGAAGTTGAAAAACCGAAGTTCCTTGAAAAATTTGAACCAGGTAAGACTTATGTATTCCGTAAGGAGTTACATGATGCGAGATTACCTCAATCACCTTATTGTGATGAAATTGATGGTAAGATTGTAAAGGTTACATGTATCGATGGTGGTGTAATTGATGATTACCTTATTGATGTGCACTGGTGTGAAGAAGTGAAGGAAGAACCTAAAAAGGTAGAATATTTCAACGGTAAGGCTGTTTGCATCAATAAGAATGGTTACCCTAGTTTAACGGTGGGTAAAATCTACGAGTTCAAAGATGGTCGTTCTAAATACGACGATGGTCTTGAATTACCATGCTCTGCTAGAGCAAAGAATATTGAGAACTTAAATTCATATTTCTGTGGAAATGGCTTTATCGAGGTGGTAGAGTAATGCCAGTTAAACATGGGTTACGTTACACTAGGATATATCGAATATGGTTGAACATGAAAAACCGTTGCAACAATCCAAATACATGGGCATACGAGTTTTACGGTGCTAGAGGTATTCGTGTTTGTCAAGAATGGAGCGACGATGTTACCGAATTTTACGAGTGGTCTATAACCCACGGTTACGAAGATGGTTTAACCATTGATAGAATCGACTCTAATGGTGATTACACACCTGAAAATTGCAGGTGGTCAGACCGAAAAGAGCAAGGTGTAAACAAACGATCCACCAAATGGATAACTTGGAACGGTGAGACTCATACGTTGAGCGAATGGAGTACTATACTAAATATTCCACTTCGCACGTTAAGTTGGCGGTGTAAAAACTGGTCAATAGAGAAAGCGTTCACCGAACCACTGACGAAAAGAGGTGGTTGGCATTAGATATAGTTACAGTAGAATAGAGACTTTCGTTAAATGTCCGTATCAATTTAAACTACGGTACATTGATAAGTTAAAGACCTTACCTGACCAAGAATCTAATAACGCTTTATATCTTGGAACTGCGATACATGAAGCATTTGAAACTGGTAATCTACAAGATGCTATTGATGATTACCGTTCAAACTATTATATATTGAGTGACCAACATATAAACGAAGAAATCAAATTAGAATATCACATACCAAGAGTATTAGAACTACTCCCGGAAGGTGAGTGTGAGGTAGAGATAAAGACTGATGATTTCATCGGTTATATAGACCGATTGGTGTACTTGTTCACTGATGAACAAGGTGTAAAACATTATGAGATTTGGGATTATAAATACTCGAATAATATAGATAGATATTTGGAGTCCTCGCAACTCTCACTCTACAAGTATTATTATGAAAAAACCCATCCAAATACAGTAGTAGATCACCTTAAATTTGTATTCATTCCGAAAGTGAATATCCGTCAGAAGTTCAAGTCTAAACCACCTGAAACTATTCAAGAGTTCCGTATGCGACTACGTGAACACTTGGAAACTACGGAAATTAAGGTCATAGAGGTCGATTATGACCCAAATAGCGTAACACAGTTCCAGGAATGTTGTCAACAGTTAAAGACTGTGAAAGATTTTCCAAAGAATCCTACGAGGTTATGCAATTGGTGTCAGTACCAAGAATATTGCGAGAGCAATACTGAAATAGATTACATGATGAACAAGAGGGAGGAAGAAATGTATATCAAAGCATGGATTTACGGTAAGCCGTTTAGTGGTAAAACCACTTTTGCGGTAAAAGCACCGGGTCACTACGTGCTGAATACTGATGGTAATGCACAGTATACGACAGACAGTTACAAGCTGATCACTGATGAAGTTACCAAAACAGGTAGGATGGTTCAGCGTAAGTTGGCTTGGGCGGTACTTAAAGAAGAAATTGAGAAGTTAGAAGCTGGTAGCGACTACGAGACTATTATTGTAGACCTGGTAGACGATACCTACGAGATGTGCAGACTGTTCATGTATGACAAACTTGGAATCTCACATGAGTCTGACGATAGTTTCAGAGCATGGGATAAAGTGAGAACAGAATATCTGTCCACTATGCGTAGGTTAATCAACTTACCATACAATATCATTCTCATTTCTCACGAAGATACTTCCAAGGATATTACAAAGAAGTCTGGTGAGAATATCACAGCGATCAAACCGAATATTACCGACAAGGTGGCTAATAAACTGGCAGGTATGGTAGCACTGGTTGGTAGAACGATCAGTGAGAATGACGAGTATACGTTACAGATTAAAACTGATGAAGTTACATTCGGTGGAGGTAGATTAGGTATCAATAATGTTACTGTTCCACTGGAATGGGAAGCTGTTGCTGAATTATTTGATAAAAAATAATTAATTATACAAGGAGGATTTAAAACTATGGGAGAAAATTTATTTGCAAAATTCAATGAAATGTTTGGTGGAGCAGAAGGTCTGAAAGATTTAGCAAAGGATGTAGAGTCTGCTGCTTCTAGTAATGGTGACTTCGTGGAAGTACCAAAAGGTGACTACGAAGTAAAAGTTACTAAAATTGAACTTGGACAGTCCAAGAGTTCTGGTGCACCAATGGCTAAAGTTTGGTTTGACATTGTAGCTGGTGACTTTAAAGGTCAGAAAATCTTTATGAATCAGATGCTGACAAGTGGATTTGGTATTCATAAGATGAACGAGTTCCTGACTTCTTTAGAGACTGGTATTCCAGTAGTATTCGAGAACTTTGAACAGTATGCTGATGTGTTTGCTCAAATCTTCACAGAGGTAGATGGTAAAGCTGAATACCAGTTATCCTACGGTGAAAACAACAAGGGGTTTGCTACGTACACAATCGTACAGAGATTCTAATTTAGTGGGAGGGGGTAATTCCCCTCCTGATTTTAAAAAGTGGGAGGATTATATGTCAGTAGACATTAAATTAAGAGAACGCTTACCCCAAGGTGCTGTTATTCTGGATGATAGTTCTTACGACAATTCAATCATTGGAACTACAATTGATGGTGGTGTTATATATAGCCTGGAAAGAATGGTCGAAGAATATATGTCCGATAACGACTGTACCGAGGAAGAAGCATTAGACTGGATTGATTATAACACGGTTAGAGCAATACCATATCTTCCTGACCCAAAACCAATGATTGTATCGGAGGTGGTATGATGCTCAACTTCTACGACTTTGAGGTTTACCCAAAACTTTGGACAGTCACGATCATAAATCCAATGACAGGTGAAGAAACTGTTATTGTGAATGATGTGAGGAAGTTAAAGCAACACTACGAAGCACATAAGAACGAGATATACGTTGGATTTAATAGTAGACAGTACGATGATTGGATATTCAAAGCACTGTTGTGCGGATTTTCAGCTTGGGAGATGAACCAATGGATTATCCAAAAGAAAAGAAAAGGTTTTGAGTTTAGTTCATTACTGAATAAAGTCAGACTGAACAGCTTCGACTGTATGATTGGTTTCAACGGTCTGAAAACACTTGAAGCATTTAGTGGAATGAGTATTCAGGAAACCAAAATACCATTTGATTATGAGGGTGAATTTACCCAGGAAATGATAAGAGAAGTATTGGAATATAACCGATACGATGTAATGGCTACTATTAAAGTATTCACAGAGCGTAAATCAGAGTTCGACAGTTACATGGGATTGATTAAACTGTTTAATCTCCCATTACACTACATTAGCAAGAGTAAAGCACAGCTTTCAGCTATCATTCTGGGAGCAAAACGAACTAAACATAAAGATGAATACGATGTATCACTACCACCAACCATGCGTATTGAGAAGTACCAGGAAGTCGTTGACTACTTCAACAACGATTGGGATTACGATACCAAACTTGAAATTGACATAGCTGGTGTACCTCATGTGTATGGAACAGGCGGTATTCATGGAGCAATACCAAACTACTTCGGAGAGGGTGAGTTCCTTCATGTTGATGTTAATTCTTATTATCCTAGTCTTATGCTTCGTTATCCTACGTTCTGCATGAGTAGAACCGGGGCGAGTGTTGAGAAGTTCCAGGGTATCTATGATAATCGTATCATGTTTAAGAAACAGAAAGACCCTAAAGCTAATGCACTGAAAATCGTACTTAACTCTACATACGGAGCGATGAAAGACAAATTTAACGCACTTTATGACCCACGCTCTGCAAATAATGTATGTATTTTCGGACAACTGTTGCTGACTGATTTAATCGAAAGATTGGAAGGTCACTGTCAGTTAATCCAATCAAATACCGATGGTCTTATCGTTAAACTACATGGTAATGAAAAAGAAGTAATAGCCATTTGTAAGGAATGGGAAGAACGTACCGGGATGGGTTTAGGATATGACCGTATTACCAAGGTAGTACAGAAAGATGTAAACAACTATCTGGCAGTATTTGAGAACGGTAAAGTAGAAGCTAAAGGTGCTTATGTAAAAGACTTGAATAACTTGGATTATGATTTGGCTATTGTGAATGAAGCACTGCGAGGATACTTATTACATGGTATTCCTGTAGAGCGTACCATTAATAGCTGTGAAGATTTTAGAAAATTCCAAAAGGTTGTGAAACTGTCCAGTAAGTATAAGTGGGTAGAACATGAGCATGGTTACCATCTATCATATACCCCTAGAGGTAAAAGGATAGTGAGTTATGACCGCACTACTCGTTATGAGAACAAAGCATATCGTGTATTTGCATCTAAAGATTATAACGATGGTAGATTGCTCAAATGCGATGGGGTACGTAACCCTGCTAAATTCGGTGGAACACCTGACCACTGTTTCATATTTAATGACGCATTGGATGGAGTGGAGATTCCACCTAAACTTGATAAAAAATATTATATAAGACTAGCAATAGAAAGATTAGAGGATTTTGGAGTGGAGGTGTAAACTTGGTAAAAATTGAAGATGTAATTAGTAAAGTTAAAATATATGGATTGGATGAAAGTGTAGAAGCATCCAAATATCCAATGGCGGTAGATGTAGATAAATGTACACCAGAAATCACTGAAACTGTTCAGAAATTAGGTTCATGTGAAACTGGTACAGGTCACGATCAGTTCTTAACTGGAATTGTGGTTCAGTTCAATTTAACACTGACTGTTAAGGCGTGGGTTGAAGCAGAAAGATATAATTACCTGGATTTCGTATCTTCACAGTCCACAATGCACAGAATATCCAAGTTTGATGTTGGTAAACAGTGTATTGGATATGTTACACAGAATACGATTGACGAAGTAACGAGATTACTGGAAATCTATAATGAGACACCAACAGCAGAAAACTATCTGTACTTACTGTATAACGTTCCAGTTGGGTTCAGATTAACAGCTAGAATGACTACTAACTACAGACAGTTAAAGACAATCTATCAGCAGCGTAAAACTCACAAGTTACCTGAATGGAGAGCATTTTGTGAATGGTGTGAAACATTACCATACTTTAAGGAGGTAGTTTTAGGTGAATAGTCTGTACAAAGGTTTTATAACTACATCTGGTAAGAAAGCTACAATGACCTTTAAAGACAAATCATCTGATGAATTGCTGACATTGGAACAGGCTAGAAGATACCCGGAGTTCGCAGGTATCCTGGCTGATGATACGGTACTGGTGGATATTGACGATGAGGAACAGTCCAAGATTTTACTGAAAATTGTGGAGAATCTGCGATTAAAGTGTAAAGTCTATGCGACTACAAGAGGTTGTCACTTCTTATTCAAAATCAGTAAACCAATGCCGAATAGAACGCACTGTAAACTTGGAATTGCTCTCACCGCAGATATTAAAGGCTGTGGTAGAGCGAGTTACCAGGTATTAAAGTTCGATGGTAAAGAACGAGAGGTACTTTACGATTCAGAAGAATATGAGTTATTACCAAAGTATCTACATCCAATTAAATCTAATGTGGATTTACTTGGAATGTGTAGGGGAGATGGTAGAAACAATGCTTTATTCTCATATATTTTACCACTACAGCAGAATGATTTTACTGTAGAAGAATGTAGAGAGTGCATTGGAGTAATTAACGACTTTGTTCTGAAAGAACCGTTATCGGAGGATGAATTAAAAGTAGTTCTCCGAGACGGTGCGTTCAATAAACCAGTATTCTTTAACAGTAAAGGTAGTTTCTTATTTGATAAGTTCGCACATTACTTGGTGAAGTCAGAGAGCATTATTAAACTGAATGGTAAGTTATACATCTACAAAGATGGGATTTATGAGAGTGGAGACGATCAGTTAGAAAGTATTATGATTGAACACATTCCAAATCTGAATAAGAGTAAGAGACAAGAGGTGTTATCTTATCTGAATCTGTTGGTAAATAAAGAGTCACCAGTAGCGGATGCAAATTTAATAGCATTTAAGAATGGTGTGTTGAATGTGGTCACTGATGAATTTACGGACTTTAGCCCTGAATATATCATCACCAACAAAATACCACACAACTACAGACCAGATGCTAAAAGTGAGTTATTGGACAGAGTAATGCTGAAATTAGCGTGTGGAGATGAAAATGTACTTAAATTATTGTACCAATCCGTTGGATATTGTTTTTATAGACGCAACGAACTCCGAAAAAGTTTCTTTTTACTTGGAGAAAAAAGAAATGGCAAGTCTACTTTCCTGGACATGGTGGGAAACCTTTTGGGCGAAGATAACACATCGAACCTTGATCTCTGTGAGATTGGTGATAGATTCAGAACGGCTGAACTCAACGGAAAACTTGCCAATATTGGTGATGATATTAACGATGAGTGGGTATCAAACACAGCTATCTTCAAAAAAGTTGTGTCAGGCGATATTGTCACAGTTGAGAGAAAAGGTAAAGACCCATTCAAGCTGCGGAGTTTTGCGAAGTTTTTCTTTTCCGCAAACTCTCTCCCTAGACTTGGAAGGGGGAAAGATTCGAGTGCGGTACTCGATAGATTGGTCATAATCCCATTTGATGCGAAGTTTACCAAACAGGATGATGATTATGACCCATTCATTAAGTACAAGTTACGAGATGAAGCGGTAATTGAAGCACTGATTGCCAAAGCTATTCCGGCACTGAAAGATGTTTTAATTGAACAGGAATTTGCTCACTGTGACAAAGTAAACGATAGCTTGGTAGAGTTTGAGAAGTCCAACAATCCTATCTTGGAGTTCTTTGATGAATTGGATGATAGTGATTATCTGAATGAACCAATTAAGTTTGTGTATCAGAAGTATCATACGTTCTGCTTGGGTAATAACTTACAGGCTATATCAGCTTTAGAGTTCCAGAAACAAATGAAAAAACACTTTGGATTGGTTATCAAATCCGTGATGATGGATGGTAAAAAAGTGAGGGTGTACGAGAATGAATAGAGAAAAGTTAATAGAAGAAAACATGAATCTTGTATACCATATAATTCATAAACACTATCCAACATTCATTCACAATGAAGATGTGATCCAGGAAGGTTTCGTTGGCTTATGTAATGCTGCTAGATTATGGGATGAAACTAAAAGTAAGTTTACCACATACGCTGGTAGGAGTATATTGAACCAAATCCGAGCGTACTTTAAGCGAGAGATGAAACAACCTGATAGTATATCATTGGATTTAGATATTAAGAGTGACGAGGGTAGTACAACTGTAGTCCACGAAATTGTACCAGATACATATACGAGTAGTATGTACGATATAGTTGAGTTCGATACTTTTAGTGAGTCGTTAACTAAACGAGAACAAGAGGTGTTGGCTTTACTTAAAAAAGGTATTACTCAAACTGATGTTGGTAATAGACTTGGAATATCTCAACAATCGGTAAACCAAGCTATTAATAGAATTAGATTGAAATGGAGGAAAGTGAATGGAGAAGATTAAAATTAAGTACCATGATGGGGTAGAACCCATCGAAAAGTTATCTATTGGAGATTGGATAGACTTACGATCAGCGGAAGATGTGTTCATTCCACTGAATGAGTCAGCTTTAATCTCCCTGGGAGTATCAATGAAACTGCCAGATGGTTATGAAGCACACCTTGTACCGAGAAGTTCCACGTTTAAGAAGTGGGGTATCATTCAGACCAATCATACTGGTATCATTGATAACTCATACTGTGGTACTAACGATGTTTGGAAGTTACCAGTATTTTGTTTAGAAGAACGAGATGAGTTACGTGACCCTGATGGGTATGCTGACACATTACCTGGTACATGGATTCATAAGAATGATAGAATTTGTCAGTTTAGGATTGTTAAGAAACAGCCTGAAATTGAGTTTGAAGTTGTAGAGGAATTAGAATCTACTGACCGTGGTGGATTTGGTACAAGCGGCACAAGATAATGAAGCATGATAATAGACACACTATCATCGGTGGTAAACATAGAGCATTGAGTAGATATTATATGATACTACATCGACTCAATCACACTGATGATGAGAAAAACAAATGCTACAAAGGTGTTAAAATGTTAATAGATAAAGATACCTTTGTAGAGTGGTTCATGAAACACGATTTTGAAGGAGCATCGGTCGATAGGATAGATAGTAGTAAAGACTATTCGTTAGATAATATTCAGATGATTCCAGTTAGCGAAAATATCAGGAAAGATAAAGTTAAAGCTAAAAATGGGATGTGTGAATGTTACGTATGTAAGACAGTTAAACCGTTAGAATTATTTGCTAAAAGTAATCGTAGAAAAAACGGTCATTCTACTATTTGCAAAGCGTGTGATGCAAAACGAACTAGCAGTAGTGTTAGAAGAAAGAAAGGAGAAATAAATTAATGACAGTAAAAGAATGGCTTGGTGAAGAAAATACACTTGGTATTGATATTTGGGAAAAGAAATACCAGTACGAAGGTGAAACGTTTACTGAATGGTTAGAGCGAGTAAGTGGTGGTAATACTGCTGTAGCACAGTTAATCAGAGAGAAGAAGTTCTTATTTGGTGGTCGTATCTTATCCAACCGTGGATTAGAAAAGAAGGGTGTTAAGGTTACATACTCCAATTGTTATGTAATTGAACCACCAGAGGATAATCTTGAATCCATCTTTGACTGCGGTAAAAAGCTGGCTAGAACATTCAGTTATGGCGGTGGATGTGGTATTGACATTTCCAAGTTAGCACCTAGAGGGGCGAAAGTTAATAACACTGCCAAAACAACTACTGGTGCTGTATCCTTTATGGACTTCTACTCCATGATTACTGGAATGATTGGTCAGAATGGTCGTAGAGGTGCATTGATGATTATGTTAGATGTATCTCACCCGGATATTGAAGAATTTATCGGTATTAAATCTGATCTCGATAGGGTAACTAAAGCCAACATTTCTGTGAAAGTAAACAATGAATTTATGGAAGCAGTAGCAGGTGACGAGGATTGGACATTATCTTTTGAGAGAGAAGACACTGGTGAGGTTATCGAAAGAACTGTAAAAGCTAAAGACATTTTCCGTAAAATCTGTGAGATGAATTGGTCTTATGCTGAACCAGGTATGCTGTTCTGGGATGCCATTGAAAATAACCACATGATGTCTGCTACTCCTACGTTTGAATACGCTGGTACAAATCCATGTGGTGAAGAACCACTCCCAGCAGGTGGTAGCTGCTTACTTGGTGCATTAAATCTCGCAGAGTTTGTTCGTGATAAAAAGTTCTACATGGATGAGTTTAGAGAAGCTGTTAAAACTGCTGTAGTTGCTCTGAATGAGGTTTTAGATGAAGGTATGGATTTACACCCATTAGAGGAACAGAGAAATTCTGTGAGAGATTGGAGACAGATCGGATTAGGCGTTATGGGTATCGCAGATATGCTCATCAAACTTGAAAAAGTATATGGTTCAGATGAATCACTCGAAATCTGTGACACAATCGCTACTACGTTAGCTGAAACAGCAATCGAAACATCCTATCAGCTTGCTAAAAAGTACGGTGCATTTCCAATGTGTGAACCTGACAAGTTAATGAAATCCACATATTTCTACAATCATTGTGATACTGATTTAGCGTGGGGTGTTACTGCCACTGGATTAAGAAACTCACAGTTACTTACTATCGCACCAACTGGTACTATCTCCACTATGCTTGGTGTATCTGGTGGTATTGAACCAATCTTTGCTAACTACTACGAGCGTAAAACACAGTCATTACATGGTGAAGATGTATCTTATAAGGTATATACTCCGATTGTTGAGAAATACATGACTGAACATGGTATCACTGATGATGCTGATTTACCAAATTGGTTCGTAACATCCAAGGATATTGTGTATAAGGATAGAATAAATATGCAGGGTGTATGGCAGGATCATATTGACGCATCCATTTCTTCTACAGTAAACGTACCAAATGACTTTACTATTGAAGATGTAGAAGAACTGTATATGTACGCTTGGGAAAGAGGACTCAAAGGTATCACTATTTTCAGAGATGGTTGTGAGAGAGCAGCAATCTTATCCACTGGTGATAATACTCCCAAAGTAGAAGATGCTGATGAAGAACTGGTTGGTTACAAACGCAAATTAATGACTGGTTGTGGTTCATTACATCTGTGTGCTTACTTCAATAAGGATGGTGAACTTAAAGAGACATTCTTGGCTAAAGGTTCAACTGGTGGATGTAACAACTTTATGATTGGACTGTCCAGAATGATTTCACTGGCTGCTAGAAACGGTACTGATATTCACGACATTGTAGATCAGTTAAAGAGTACTGGTAGTTGTCCAAGTTATGCAGTGAGACGAGCAACGCATGGTGATACATCTAAAGGTTCATGTTGTCCAGTAGCTATTGGTAACGCACTGATGGAGTTATGGGAAGAAATCAATAATAAAGAAACTGTTGAACAAGTAGTAACCAATCCTTGTCCGCAGTGTGGTGAAGAACTCGTAGCAAGAGGTAAGTGCTTTGACTGTGTAGCTTGTGGATACAGTAAATGTGATCTTTAATTAAAAAGTATCTTGACAAGATACAAGAGTGGGTATATAATCTACTCATAAAATACATCTTACAAATTTTGGGAGGTAAAAGATGAAGAAATTTTTTAAGAAACTTGGTGATGTAGCATTAAATGTTGTTCAGTGGGTAACGGCTATTCTGGTAGGTGTATCCTTACTTGGATTACCAGTAGCAGTATTTACATTAGTTGTAGGTTGGGTATTGAAAGTGTTTGGGGTGATGTAATATGACATTTAGAGAGAGATTAGCA
>JAEIGA010000761.1_pt1 | contig 47882 bp, 63 predicted proteins | sample 9270691 | NCBI WGS metagenome assembly JAEIGA01 (sample SAMN17057246, study PRJNA624740) | gut metagenome | biome: biome; isolation source: fecal sample | host: Bos grunniens | place: China: Xizang | collected 2019
GTACAGCAAGACCATTGAATGATTTAACGCCATAGCCATAGCCAGAGCCATAGCCATCGCCATCGCCATCGCCATAGCCAGAGCCATAGCCATCGCCATCGCCATAGCCAGAGCCAGAGCCATCGCCATCGCCATCGCCATAGCCAGAGCCATAGCCATCGCCATCGCCATCGCCATAGCCAGAGCCATAGCCATAGCCATAGCCAGAGCCATCGCCATAGCCAGAGCCATAGCCATAGCCAGAGCCATAGCCATAGCCAGAGCCGTGCGTAATTTCAAGAAATTCTTTTATCTTTTCCATGGTTCGACACCCTCGATAGATGCAATGGCCTTATCGGTACAGGGGATGATCTCGATGACGCCAAGTATTGTCATTTCGGGAACGTACACGGTGAACTTGCAGTTTCTCGCGCAGGTAGTGCCGTTCGTGGCAAGCTGCGACAGGCTTGCCGCACCGTCCCAATACCACAATCGGCGCACGTTGGTCATGACCACCTCGGAGCCGTTGCGCTCCTTGATCTCTCCGTAGAAAACACCTGCTCTGTCAGCTCTTACAATTACTTTTGCCATGATTATTTTTTACTCCTTTTTATTTTTATTGTTCAATTTCAGCAAATTCTCGATTTTCGACAACACACGTTTCGCAAAACTTGTGTTCGCCGATATGGTAGTAGAGATCGCCCTCGTAGATAGGATCTCCGCACTCCTCACACTCGCAGACCACAGGTGGCAACGGAGCGTTCGGGCATTGGGATAGGCACGGGGTTCTCAAACAGATTTCGCACATGAAAAAAATCTCCTTTCAGTTAAACCATTTAATATTTGTGGGCCCATAGTGGCCCTTTTGCCATACAAACCAGGCGTAGGCAACCATAGATTTTCCCTCAAATTTGCCGTTCTTGGCACACTGCAATCTGGATGAACTTACATATACAGTTTGCGGCGGGTTATTGTGGAATAGGTCTCGTCTGCTCTGGCCTTCAAGAAAAGTAAGACGGAGAAGCATCGCAACCTTGTGTCCGTTGGTAACGCACTCAAGAGCTTTTTCTACGAACTCTTTTGCGTATCGGTAAGGGGGGTTTGTGATGATGTCGCAGTCAGCCTCAAAGCCGCTTTCAAGGAAGTCCAGCCCTGATTGATCTCCGTAACCGCGATCAATCAAATCGGTAGACCACACATTATATCCGTGAGTTTCAAGCACTTTAGAAATGTGGCCTTCGCCGCAGGCAGGCTCCCATATATTCTCATCGAACGTTTCCTCTTGCAGAAGCAACTCAACCGCTTTGGGCTCCGTAGCGTAGTAGTCGTTCGTTTCCGCGTCATCCTTGCGGATCATTGAGTTTTTTATGTTGGTTCTCATTGATTATCTCCCTCGCTCTCTCAATATCGTTCTTCTCCAACGCCCATCTAACTCTGTCAATCGTGGTAGCGAGTACAGCATTCCGCTCACTCCGCTCCTTGACCAACTCTCGGAGTCTTTCGATGGTGGCGTTGGCTTCTTTGGTGTCGGTTGGTACATCCTCTCGGTCAATACCAACCAACACGTTCAGTAATTTTCGGCAGTTTTCACAACCGCATTGGTAAACATCACCAATGTTATTCTGCAACCTCCTGCGGATGCCGAGGTGCTGTTCCATGATGGCGTACTGATTTTTCAACTCGTAGTACGCCACATAGATACGGCTCTTTTCACGCTTCGCCCGCTCTCGGTCGACATAGCCTGAACGGAAGTTGCCGTAGAGTTCCCGAAGCGTTGCGAATAGCAGTTGGTCGGGCGTGTCCAACCCATCGGGCAGTTCTTTGAGATCGGCAGCGAGGCGTTCGATTTCATCGGTTGTCATGAGTTGCCCTCCACAATGTTCAGCGCATCACTTACGGAACGAGCGATCCCCGCTCTGCATCCGTACCGGGTCTGCATCTGTTTGATGAAATTTAACTGTTCGTTGGTAGGTCTTCCTGTGTCGGTCTTTACCTCTACGAACGAAATCCTTCCGTCCTTGATGGCGGACAGATCGCTCCGTCCCTTGACTGCTCCCGTACTGAAATACGGCACTTTGTCAAGTTCTGCTTTCAACGCAGGAGGGCATACCCGCTTGATTTTGTCCATGAGGATTTTGTCAATGAGATAACCGCTACCGACGTTGATTCGTTCGGTGAAGTAGCCGTGTTCAGAGAGGGAGAGGCGGATAGACCGCAAAATATCCATTTCAGTCATAACGATTTACCTCTCATATTTCCTTTTGTGGATAATGCTTTCTCGACTCCATGCCGCTGTATTCTTTGAAGCAACGAATGACGCTCTATCCCGATTTCTCTTGCCCATTGGGACAATGTTTGAGTTCGACCATCAAACTCGATATATCGGTTTTTGCTCGTGTTACTGTTTTGAACGAACCTATCTACCCATCTACAATTTGAAGGTTCATAGTTGCCGTTGCTATCAATTCTGTCTATGGTAAGACCTTCTTTGTAGCCGTTGGCCATAGCCCATTTGTAGAACGGAATAAACTCCTTCCATTCATCGCAAACGACAACGCCCTTCGCTCCGTAGTTTTTGTACGCTTTACAACGGGTGTTGAAACAACGCTCGTTCATGCCATGCCATACTCCGTAGATTTTCGTATAACTCATGCCGTGTTTTTCGTATTTCATAGTCCGTTCGCCCACCTATATCCGTTGTATTTCTTCGGCACCTCGATGCCATGTGCTACCGCATATCGGATGCACCAGTTAAAGTGATACTTATGTATCTGCTGAAACTCTCTGACTTCATCCCAAGTCTTCAAATCCGCGTCCTGCGGTTGCGTGTTCCGTATATCCTCTTGCCGTTTTAACTCAACCAAATCAACCTCAACGGTCTTGCGGTCTGTCTTGCGGATCTCCGTTGTCGCCGTGGCTCCGCAGTACGGGCACTTCGACAGAGTGGGAGGATAAACTGAATAGCACTCCTTGCACTCCCGAATCTTGACTATGTTCTCTTGCTTCTTCTTCGGTTCAAGGCTCCACTCTCGCTCGTCATCAGGCAAGCCGTGGCGGTAGCAGTTACCCACATGGTCTATAATGATTGCCGTCTTATCGGGCATATACCGCATAGACCGCATGGACTGCTGGATGTGCAGGCTCAAAGATTGTGTCGGACGTAACAATACCACGCACTCGCAGTCAGGAAGATCCAATCCCTCTCCGAAGAGATCCATGTTGCAGAGTATTGTGACTTCCCCATCTCTGAATGCCCGCATGGCTTCGCTACGCTCTTTCTGTGGGGTTTTTCCGTCAAGAGCGATGGAGTTATACCCCTCGGAAGAAAACCTCTCTGCGGTCATTCTCGCGGCTTCTACGGAAGCACAGTAGACTATCGTTTTGCTACCCTCGGCAAGACGTTTCCATTGCTTGACGGTATCGCCGTAAATCTCTTTGCTCTCCATCAACTGCGCTACCTCGTCTTGCTTGAACTCGCCTGCAACGGTGTGCAATCCCGAAGTATCTGCGAGCTTAACGGAGTAGTATTTATACGGCGCAAGGTAGTGATTTTCGATGAGCCATTGAGTGCTGACTGATGTTATCAAGTCAGAGTACACCTCCCCCAAACCTCCTTTGTTCAGACGGATGGGAGTGGCGGTGAAACCCAATTTCGTGACATCACGAAAATGGTCGTAGATTTTCGTGTAGGTCTTCGCCGTACTGTGGTGCGCCTCGTCCGTGATTATCAAGTCGTAATCGGGGAGGGAATCAAGCCTCTTGCTTGCGGTCTGTACCATCATCACGTCGCAGAGATCCATGCACACACCGACCATGCGGAACGTGTTTGCAATCTGCTGGCACAGTTCCTTTCGGTGGACGAGGAACAACACGCGGTTATCCTTGTCCGTGGCTTGCTTTGCAACAGAGCCTTGAATGATGCTCTTGCCACCCCCGCAGCCGAGGACAGCCACAACGGCTTTGTGTCCTCGGTGCAGAGAAGCACGAACATCGTCTATGAGTTGCTGTTGGTATGGGCGGAGTTTCATAACTCCACCCTCTTGTTACGATGTTCCATTTTCTCGCTCCTTTGCGGCACGATGTCCCAAAAAATCGAACATCGTGCCAAAAAAATTAATCGTCTGACACCACATACCCAAACGGTACGTTACCTTCGACAATGGATTTCCAATGCTCGCGGACAGCAGGGTGGGCGAAGGCCTTGTCCTTTGCAAGCATCTCCTTTGCCTCCTTTTGGATTTGCTCCCAAGTATGGGAACTTATCGTTTTGGCATATTTGTAGTCGTACTGCGGATAGAGCATATCGTCGTAATCAACGAGTTTCATGCCGCATTTGTTATTCGTTTTCACATAGCCCATGATAAAATCCCACATGGCGAAACTCGCCTGATACCTTGTTATGCCCATTTTATGGGAAAGGTAATTAGCCACAACGGCGGACACCGCGCCGATCGAACGAGGAGCAACACCGTAATCGTAGTTGAACTTTTCTTCGGCTTCTTTGATAAGGTCGCACAATTCTTCTACCGTGTTGATGTCCTTTCCTTTGTTCAGGATATAGTCTCTCGCTTCAAATTCGTCCATGATATCACCTCGTTAGAACGGGAGGTCTCCGTCCTCAATGGGCTTGAAATTCGGAGTGCTTGCGCCACCCGTCACACTCGCCTTGCCGGGAGCGTCTGCCCAAGCAGGAAGGCTCTCCACCTTACTGCGGGACAGGAAATACTTGACCTTTGCGGACTGCTCGCCGTTGTAGAGTTCGTGCGCCACTCTTGCACCACCGACCTTGCCGATCCACGACTGGATGTTCATGTTGGGAGCCATGCCGAAGGAGTCGAAGATCTGTCCGAGCTTTTGGTTGGTCATCTGCGGATTGTCGGGCATAAAAACGATGTAGTGCCACAGGCTACCGCTGTGACCGCTGACCTCAAGGGTCAACTTAATCATGTCGTTGCCGTTCTTGGACTTCTGCTCCTCGGCGTTTGCGATGCGGACGCGGTGATCGCCAGCGGGGATAATTCCGAAGGTGGTTTCCTGATAGTCGTTTGCGTTATAGTTCCATGCGATTGCCATGTTAAATTTCCTCCATGATTAAATTATTTGTTTTCTGCTCCCGAAAAAATGTCTTCGGGAAGACAGGTCTTACGGCAGAGAAGTTGATCCTTTGCATAGAGTGCAGGAGACCCCTCAAGGTGGTAATACCACCGCTTGTTTCCGCTCTTGTCGTTGGCGGTGTTGATGTATGCTACGATGTTGCAGAGACCGAGGAAGTTGTCCGTAATCTTTTCGGGCAGTTTCGGTCTTACGCCCATTGTCTTCGTTCCGTCTTCGAGCGTAGCCTCAAATTCGGAAGTCCATCCCGTGAAGATGATGTCGCAATCTGCCCATTGTGCTTCGCGGGCGATTCTCTTGAGATCGTTGTAGATAAGCAGGTAATACTTGCGAGGGTCATTGTATCGACCGCTTGCGTCCATCTCAAGGACAGCGAGATCGAACACGTCGCTGATGTTGTCCACGATGATACAGTCGTACTTCTTGGAGCCGATTGCGTTGTCAAGCTGCTTCCGCAGGGAAAGCCAGTTCTTGCCGTCGGGACTCTGCTCCATCCAATGCTCGATAGGTTCTCTGTCGAGGTTCGGGCGATCAAAGTTGTTGAGAACGAGATCCGACCCATCCGAGTTCAGCAGAAGATTTCTGCCTCTCGCTTTTGTTTTGACGAGAGTGCTGTTTACGGTCTTGCCCGCGCCACTCCGTCCGTAGACTAATGCTACTGCCATAGTGTTATTCTCCTTTTTGTTGTATTAGTGGAGCGAAGTATTTATCCTCCGCTTCAATTCGTGCTTTCACGGCATCCTCGTATTTTGCGAAGCGTCCCAAGTGAATGAGTGTGCCGTGTACTTGAATGAACGCTTGATACTGTTGACGTTTGGGCTCAAACCATACGCCCTTGTGACCGCTTCTGTTGTTGCGAGGAACCTTGGGATTTTCAATGACTTGGAAATTCGTGTTGAAGGCCATGTTTGTTTCATTCTTCGCTTTCGAGTTGCTGGCTATATTATTCTTGCCGATCTTGGCTGCACGTTCTTTCTGAATGCAACCGCACGACCTCGTAGGCTGCTTATTTTTCGTTATGCTCGTAGCACGGATCTCCTTCTTGTTTCCGCAGTCGCATTGGCACACAACGTAGCCGTTTCTCGCGGCGAGACCAACCACGGTGAGCCTTCCGAATTTTCTGCCAATCAAATCCATGATTTTTCCTTTCGTTACTTCACCAAACAGTCCAGTAACCTCTGTCCTCTTGGCAAAGTTCATCATATTCTTCTTCCGAATACCAAGCGTGTAAACACTCGTCATCGCAAAAATATTCCTCGCCATCGTCGATGACGTAGCCTGAAAACATCTTCTCGTGACAGTTTGTACATTCTCTGTATTCTTCCAATCGGGACCGCTCCTTTGGGGTGTATTTTTCAACGAATCACACCGCGCTTGTTCTGTCCTCGCAGAGTTTTACATATTCCTCGTTCAATTCGATAAGGATAAATTTGCGCCCGTGTTGCTTTGCGACCATCCCTGTTGTCCCGCTTCCTGCAAACGGGTCGAGTACAATTCCGTCTGCTGGACAACCTGCTAAAATACAAGGTTCAATCAGATCGGGAGGAAATGTCGCAAAGTGTGCGCCCTTATATGGTTTTGTAGTTACAGTCCATACATCGCGTTTGTTCCTCTTGGGACGATATTCGTACAGGTTGCCGCTTTTTGTTCTGTTAAAAGCGTCAGGATTCTCGGTGTATTTCTTGCCGCCGTAACGAGGAGCAGCTGCTTTCATGCTGCAGTTTGCTTTGCTCGGAGTTTGAGATCCCGCTTGCTTTGATATGTCCTGCGATAAACGTTTTTGGGTGCTTTCTGCGGTAGGCTCTGCTATTGCCTCGCTGTCGTAATAATACCGAGGACTTTTTGAAAGCATGAATATGTATTCGTGGCTTTTTGTGCATCGGTCTTTTACGCTTTCGGGCATCGGGTTAGGTTTCGCCCAAATAATATCCTGCCGCAGATGCCATCCATCGTTGCGTAAAGCAAACGCGAGCATCCACGGAATACCGATAAGGTCTTTTGGTTTACAGCTGTCCGCTTGCGTCTTTTGCAACGTTCCGTTGATTGTTCCCGCATTAGAGCGTTGCACTTCTCCAAATGTGTCTCTTTTGGCTACTCCACCTTTGACGCGCCCTTTCCCGCTCCCCGCATAACTGTCGGCGATATTCACCCAAAGTGTTCCGTCATTCTTCAACACCCGTCTCACTTCGCGGAATATTTCGACAAGTTTTTTTATGTACTCCTCGGGCGACACTTCCAACCCGATTTGACCGTCAACGCCATAGTCGCGAAGATTGTAATACGGAGGGGACGTAACACAACAGCTGATACTTTCGTCATCAAGCGTTTTTAACACGCTTAATGCGTCTCCTTGTAAGATCATTGCATTTCTCCTTTCACACTTTAAATCGTGACAGCAAATCGCTCAAAAAATTTTGCCCTCCATGAGAGCTATCTCTTTTGCGGAAAATCCGACCTGCTCGAAGTCGATCGGCCCCTTGAGTTTCTTCGTGGAACGACAGTATGCACACCCCTCACAGCGAGGGGCTTCAAGTTCTCCGCTCTTGTAGGCGATGAACCGTGGCATGAGCTTTTCAACTTCGGCGAGACATTCTCCGTTGCGCCAGCGCGGAATATGAATTACGGCGAGGTCTGTTTCGTCCTCTTTTGTCGCAACGGCAAGGTATGTTTCCAAACGTTGCTTATCTTTCTTGCGGTTTGCTATGTATTCGCCCTCTGCGTAGATCGCCGTCTGCCAGTCGTAACGGAAGTGATCTATGAAACTCCGTCCCATAATGCGCTCCATGCTTCTCATGAGCTTTGTGTCCACAATTCGCTCGCCCTTGAGGTAAACGTCCATCTTCATCTTGAACGGTGCGCCGAACAGTTTGAACGTGATGATCTTCTGCTTATCGCCTCGGAGGTATTCCATGAATACTTCGTCTTCCGATACTCGGTCGATAATCTCATTGACCTGCTGATAGTCTACTTTGAGTTCGCCCGTTCTGCTGTTGATGATTTCGGGGTGTTCTGCTTTGAACTGTTCCAATGTGCCTTCCACCCATGCGTCGAAGTAACTACCCATAATCAACGCTTTGGTCATCGGCGGATCCCATTCGCCATTGATGTGCGCCATCACTCTTGCGGGACAGTCAAGAAATTCTTTTAACTGGCTCACGCTAAAGTATCGACGGTTCGCTTCGGCTGAATGGTAATTCTCGGCGGTTAACTTAAACCTTGCCATTCTTCCGCGCCTCCCTCGCATTCTTCCTCTCCCAATACTTATCGTATCGCCCATCAACATTCTGCCGCCTCTCCTCGTCAATAAGAACCGAGATAGAAATAAACGGATATGTAATGGCTTCCCATAATTTCTTTAACATTTTTTCTCCTTTGCTTTCAGAACATCCTCGGCGGCTTTGCGGACTTGTTTCATGCGCCGGGCGCGTTCTTCTTCTGTGATGTCGGGGCGGTGAACCCTAACGATAAATTTTTCTGCCATAATATTTTTGCTCCTTTTTGTCGAAAAATGTTATATTTTATCGAACATTTGGAACAAAAAAATAGGCATGGATCTCCTGCGGGTCAATCTCCAATGGGCCTATGATCAGCACCATATCGTCCGCGTCGAACTCGATGATCCCATTCAAACGCCTTGAAAGCCAGTCAGGATTCTTGCCGATTGCGTCACAAAACGCAGTTCTCGTCCCGAATTTCTCATAAATGCGCCCAATGAGTTTGCTAAAATCTTTCGCCATTTCCTTTTCTCCTTTCGTTTTAATTGTTGCGAAAAATCGAACAACGCTATTGTAGCATAATGTTTTGAAAATGTCAATAGGTTTGTTGCATTTTTTTCAAAAAAATATTGAAATGTTCGAGAAAGTGTGGTATAATGGTATCACACCATGAGGAGGTGAAACAAATGAAACAAACGGAAAGAGTAGCAAGATTGCAGGATAGATTAAAAGAGGCGTTGCGTATAAGAGGAATGAAGCCCATTGAATTGAGCGAAAGATTAGACATTTCCAGAGGGACTATAAGCTATTACTTATCGGGTAAATCATCTCCAAAAGCAGACAGGCTCAACCTTATCTGCTCCGCGCTCGGAGTGAGCGAGGCGTGGATGCTCGGTTACGATGTTCCTATGGACAGAACATCGGAGCAAAAAAAGAACGACAATATCGTAAAGATCGTCGCTCAAATGAGGAAAGAAAATGATTTCTTTGATATTGTCTCTATGTTAGCCGATTTACCGCAGGATCAGTATGCGATAGTTAAGTCCATGATTTTAGCTCTCGGCCAAAAGTAATTTGTAAACGAGGTCTAATAAATCGGGGTCTTTGCATTGATGTAACAGTTCAATAATGGCTTCGATCATCAAGTATCACCTACATGGTTAGAATGGAACAAACGTTCTGACAATTATTATAAATCAAACCATTCAAAAACACCACAAGAATATATTGCCAAAGGAGAGAGAAAATGTATAGACAAGCAGAGTTATTAGGCTTAACGCCCGAAGAAATACTGTGTTACTTGCGAAAATCGCAATCGGATGACCCATCGCTAACGGTGGATGAAACGCTTGCGCGTCACGAAAAGGATCTTGACGAATGGGCAGAGAGGTTTCTCGGTGGCAAGGTTCCCGAGCAGAATAAACATCGTGAGGTTGTTTCGGGCGAGACCATCGAGGGAAGAAGCGAGTTCGTAGAGGTATTGAGAAAAATCGAAAGTCCGAAAATCCGCGCCGTTCTCGTCAAGGAATGCTCCCGATTAGGTCGCCCGGACTTGGAGGAGATCGGAAGACTATCGAAGTTATTCCGTTTTACGAACACTCTTATCATAACGCCGCAAAGAATATTCGACCTGCGTGACGAATACGATAGGGAAGCGTTCGAGCGAGAAATGATGAGGTCGAACGACTACCTCAACTTCGTAAAGAAGGTGCTACGGGCAGGCAGAGAGCGGAGCGCGGCAGACGGATGGTATATTGGAAGCGTCCCTCCATACGGGTTCGACAAGATTAAAGTCATGGACGGAAAGAAGGAGTGTCCCACTTTAAGAGAGAACAAAGAACAAGCCGATGTTGTCCGAATGATCTTCGATATGTACGCAAACCAAAACATGGGACGAACATCAATTTGCGTTAAACTCGACAAAATGGGAATCAAGTCAACAACCGGGAAACCTTGGCACAGTTCCGCCATAAGAGAAATACTTACGAACGTCCATTACATCGGAAAAACAAAATGGAATTGGCGACCAAACGTTTCCGTGGTTGAGAACGGAGAAGTAATCAAGAAACGCCCGCAGGGGAATGTACAAGAATACTTGGTGTTTGAGGGCAGGCACGACGGCATCGTTTCCGAAGAATTGTTCCAAGCGGTGCAGGATAAACTCGGCAAAAATCCTCGCGTTACAAAAAATAATAAAGTGAGAAATCCGTTTGTCTCTTTGATGTACTGTAAGAAATGCGGAAAGGCGATGACCATGCAAGCCTGTCCCCCTAAAGATGGGAAATACAGATGGAATCCTCGCATAACTTGCTCTCACCAGTCTCGCTGCGGAAACGGCTCTTGCACTTATGACGAAGTTATGGAGCGCGTGTGTGATGTCTTGGCTAATTGCATTGAAGACTTTGAGATCCGCTTAACGAACAACGAGGGTGATTCCGTGAAGCTACACGCTCGATTGGTGAAGAACCTCGAACAGAAACTCAAGGACTTGGAAGCAAAGGAGCTCTCCCAATGGGAAGCGCAGTCACATCCCGATCCATCACAGCGTATGCCTGCGGAGATTTTCAAGAGGCTGAATGAGAAACTTCTGAAAGAAAAAGAAGAAGTCCGCGAGGCTCTGTGCAACGCTTACGAATCTATGCCTGAACCCGTGGACTATGAAGAAAAGATTTGTATGTTTTCCGATGCTCTCGAAGCGTTGAAAGACCCCGATATTGAACCGATTGTCAAAAACGAACTGCTGAAAGCGTGTATTGATCGCATAGACTATTATAGGGAAAGACCGCAGAGAAAGCAACCCGCCGATGGCAACGGGACGTTCCCCATGATAGCAACACAATGGACAAGCCCGCCTATCGAACTCGATATAAAATTGCGAGTTTAATTTTTTACCCCCTACCATCAACATCGACGAGCCTATGAACTGGCTCGTCAATGCTGATGGTACAGTCTAACGCTCGTAACCACGGGCGTTTTTCTTTTGCCCTGCTTGACTTTTTGCGTAGGCGATGAGATCGTCAAGGCTCTGTCCGCTGCGGATATATCTTTCGATTTCGTACTCCATCTCTTTCTGCTTGCTGTCGATATACTTCAACTGTCGGTAGTCTTTCTTCAAGCGTTCCTCTTGCTCTGCGAGGTTTTTACACTTACGCTGTGCGAACTCGTCCTCTCTGCGTGCATAATACGCCAAGCCTTGACGGACTTCCGATAGTTCGGTGCCTACGGCTTGGATCCTCGCTTGCAGTTCGGACGGCGTTCTGATGCCCTGCTCGTCAGCATAGTGTATCGCATCGTAGGACGCTTGCAACTGTTTATTCGTCCCCCAGTAAACCTTCTCATTCTCGGTCGCCTCTTTGCCCGTGATATAAATATACTCCTCATTTGTGACCACAAGATAGAGCAACTCAAACATGAGCTGGATAAGCGGTTTGCGGTTGCCCTCGTCATCGTACAGACGTACCGCATAATAGTAACCGTTCCGCTTGAACTGCTCCTGCCAGTAGTAGACACGAGCCGCTTTTTCTTCCTTCTGCCGTTCCGCAATGAACACGGCTTCTCTTTTCTGCGCCGCCTTCTTATCCTTTGCTCGGATGAAGTCGTTGTGTACGGCGATCCATTGTTCGTAGGAGTCATGCTTCTTTCCGTCTGCTACAATGACGTTGCCTTCCTCGATCTGAATCTGCATCCACTTGCCGAAATTATCTGTGTACTGTCTCTCGTAATCGGCGGGAGCATACACGGGCACCTTGCCGACACAATCACGGACAAACTCCTCATACTCTTTGTCCTTGCGCCGCAGGGCGGGGTTGTCGATGATAGACAACCCGTAGCCCACGCAAATGCGATTGAGTTCCTTTTGGAGTTCCTGTCGCTTGGTTTTATTGAGGCACAACTTCCGTGTGCCGTCCTTGGAGAAATTAGATACGAGGATATGCGAGTGGTCGTTGTCGGTGTTGTAGTGGCGGTTGGAGATAGCGTAGAAATCTTTGAGCAGCGGAGATTCGCACAGCCTGTCCGCGATCTCGCATTGCAGTTCATACGGCACATTTTCTTCGGGAGGAAACGACATGAACAAATGCTCTGCGATGGTCGGGGTCTTACCATCGGCAAGCCCCGATTCTCGCGCACCGCACTTATTTTGCCGATACAGAGCCTCACTCATCTTGAACTGTTCGATCGCCATATCGGGATTGCCCGAACAGCCATTGTGACCACGGGAGTACAAACGCTCCACCGAATGATCTCCACGGATGTACGATGCGACCGTGGCAATGCTGTCGGGCGGAAGATTTTTGTCGGGGTTGTTGTTATAACTCACTACCGCCGAGAGCGTCGCCTTTATGGGTTTGTTTGCGAGAGTTGCCATCTTTACGCACCTCCTTGAGTGCTTCGGCGGTGGCTTGTTCCAATGCGGTCATTCTGTCGAGGAGTTCGAGGATTTCAGCTTCGTAGATTGCTTTGTTTCGGAGAGAGGATGTGACGAGACGGTTTATGTCTCTTGCGGTTCCCGATAGCACTTCAACGCATTGCATCAACGCTTCGATGCTGTGGTCCGTATGATTATACAACGCTCTCGATTTCAGGTATGCCGTAATAGTCTTCCCATCTCTTTTGGCATAGCCACAGATCATAGCCTTCTCCTCGGGAGTCACTTCTGTTTTCAAAATCATAGCAATACCTCCAATGCAGTCCAGCGCAAGTTCTCGTCTGTTTGTTTAAGCACTTCCGTAGAGCCGTAGGGCTTCGCATGGTGGCTTTCGACGCTTCTTCCACAGAAGAATACACCTCGCCAGTTTCAACGCAAATAACGGCTTTCTTGGCGGTTGTAGAGCCGCGTCTGCGAGAGTAGTTCATGTTCTCTGTGTGTGTACACCATCTCAAGTTATCCTTGTGGTTGTTCCGCTTGTTCTCGTCCCTGTGGTGAATTTCTCGAAGGTTTCGTGGGTTGGGGATAAACGCCGTCGCTACCAATTTGTGAATGTATCCGTGCCACTTCTTGCCATCTTTACAAAGGATCACAAAATAATATCCGTTGGAGTCCAATGCGGGAGATAGCACTTTACCTGTCTTGTCATTTCTGACCTGCCCTGTGGTTGATACGCTGTAATTAGCATATCCATTGACCTTTTTCCAAGTTACCATAATTTGTCGCTCCTTTCATATAATGGGATTTTACGATTCTCTTATATCACATATAGGTACGCTTGTCAAGCATTATTTTTTCAAGAACTTGAGAATAAACGTACCGTTTATTCGTGGGGCCTTCCCCACACCCTTGACCCCTTCGGGGAAAAAAGAAAAGGGGCGGCGTTATGCCGTCCCTAAAAGTTTGCGCCAAGTTTTCTCTCCGACGATGCCGTCTGCGGATAGCCCGTTCTTCCGTTGGAATGTGCGAACCGTCCTGTCGGTGATCGTGCCAAAGGCTCCGTCAATCTTCAAGTCGTAGCCAAAACCAACGAGAAGTCTCTGCAAGGTCTTAACCTGCTCCCCCCTCGAATTGGTTTTCAACGTGTTCATTTCGATGTACACAGTATCATCTCCTGCCTGTGAGTATGTAATGTACGGCAACTTCCCATGCTTCTGCCACTTGCGCTTCGATGTGATCTGAACGCCATTTCGCCATTGTGGACTGCACTCGACTACCTTCCCATCGCCGATATAGACACCAATGTGACCGGGAATCCACACCGCTTCGCCTATTTCAACGGATGAAAAATCAGTTGAAACGTCCTTGCACGACGCAATCATTGCGTCAGCATTGATGTCCGAGACTCCGTTTGACGCATATCTTGCACCGCCGTAAATCTCATTTGAGCCATCCCAACCCCACAAAACACCCTTGATAAGACCGACACAATCAAAGCCAAAAGTGTCTACGGATGCCGATTTAATCATCGCAGAACGATTGGTTTGCCTGTTGTACGAGTGATTATTGGTGTATCGAATCTTGTTTGCGGCGGTCAATGGGGCACCGAAGCACCCCATGACATACAGCGTTTTCATGTTTGAAATGGATTTTAATACACTTGCAAACTCATAATTATTCACATAATCAACTCCCGAAGATATGATTCAGAGCGGTGAGCGTCGATGCAATTATATTTTCCTTTTGCTCCGAGTTTCAAAACAGTCCCCGCGTTGCGGAATCCAAGCAAGCAAGGTGGCACATGAGTAACAATGTCAGGGACATTTCGCACCGTCACAAAGGTCGATAAGCGCTCCTTGATCGGCTTCGGAATGACGCCCCACAACACTCTCGGCGCACCGAACCCGTAGCCTTCAACGGAATATTCGTCGCCCCAAAGATATGCCATGTCCTCTGTTGCAAACACAGCAAGAGCCGCGCCATGAGAATATCCGACGCATTTTATGTTGCGAATTTCGGTATAGGACTCAAGAAATTCCGCCACATACGCCTCAATGTCATCGCGCATAGCCTTCCACACTTTGAGAAAACCTCCGTGACAAAACCACAAATCGTACATTCTCTTGTAAGGCTTTGCTGGAAAAGAGAAATTGTTTAACCAATCTTCTTTGCCGTCAGACCATTCAAACAACAGGTACAAAGTATCACCTTCGGCTTGGATGACGTAATCGCCGCCCTCTGCCGTGTGTATGTAGTTTGCATTCAAGCATCGTTCAAATAATTCTTTCAACATACATATCACCTTTACTTTTGGATAAGATAGTCCTGCATCTCGTCTTTGGCTTCGCGTAATTTGTCTACACTGTTGCCGGTGAGTTCGTGATCCGTAATCGCAAGAGTGCATTTACAGATTTTTTCGATGCCGACTTCTACTTTTTGCAGTTCCTTATGATCTCCGTCGAACCTCTTTTCAAGCGCGTCGACGCGCTCCTTGAGTTTTTGAAACGGAGCAAAAACCTTTGCGATGATTGCAGCCGCGCCGCCAACCAAGACGACGGCACCGCAAATCCACAAGAATCCTTCAACCGTTATAACGATTTCATTCCCCATTGGTATTTACCGTCCTCTCGTATTCTGCAAGTTTTGTTTCGTAAGACGTTCTTGCGTTATCAATTTCCTTGCGCTTGCCGTTCTCCAAACGAGACAGAACAACCGAAACAAGAGGCTCCATGAGGTAGCAAGGAAGTCCGTGTCTTGCCGCGATCTGCTCCACAGATGCAACGAGTTCGTTCATTGCATCATCAATTTCAAGTGCCAAAGGGCGTGTAGGTTTATCCATTTGTGTCCTCCTTATAGTGGTTATAAAGGCATGGGAACGATGATTTCCGGCTCCGAATCATCAAATGTAAAGCCGTCAAGGTTCCTTCTGACAGTGAGTGTTGTACTCGACCAATCGTTTTCAGCCTTGAGGTAATACACTACGCCCTTGCTCGAAAGAGCCGTGAATGCGTATGCAGTAACGGTTTTATAATCAGTACCCGTAGTAGTGTACTTGTACGTACCATAAACACCTTGGTCGGAACGAATAATCCCGTCACTGATACACCACTGCCCGATCCTTCCTGTTCCTGTTATTTTCACCGCTTCCGCATACATCGAACCGTCGTCAAGAACCGCAAATTTACTGCTGAATATGTTTCCAGAACTCGAAGCTCCTGCATAAAAACGACCATTTGAATACGTCCCCGGCGTTACGAGCGACGGCTTGTTCAACACACCCGATATATGTGTGGGATAATTTCCAGAGTAAATTCCGCAAAAAACGCCTGTGTCCGTTCCGTCCGACTCCAAAAACTGCCCGCTGATTTTCCATCCGCCGACTTTGCCGTTTTCAAATTCGCAAGCCAAGCTAACCACATAATCGGCTGTCACTTTGCCCTCGATGTCTACTCTGTCTGCCGAAATTTTTACAGAACTTTCTCCATTGATAGCCTCAATCATAAGCGAAGCACTTGTCTTCGGCTGACCAGCAGCATCGTATTCAACGAGCAATCCAATGCTTGCGCCGTTTTTATCTACTTTCTGTTCTATTCTCGAAAGCGAGGTTACAGTTTCATTTTTCCACGAAACAAGTTGTTCGATGCTTGCGCTGTTCTTCTTGACCGTGCCCTCCATTAGATACATCGCTGCCGAAGTTTCTGCTTGCCAGTTGGCCATATTTCTGATTTTCGCCTCTGACGTCGAGATTGTCTTATAAATGGAGGCGTACACAAGGGAATTGCTAACCGCGATCTTGTGTGCAACTTCTTCATTGGATTTCTCTATCGCCTGTGTAAACTGTTGGTTCATAGAAATGTTTGTAGAGAAATCCTTCGTCTTTTGCGATTGCCCAGGACAAGTAATTTCGGAGTTCATACCTCCACCGAATACCATTCTCTGTTGCATTATCAAAACGGTATGGAGAACACCATCTTTATCTGGAGCGTTGACAATATCCCCTGCTTGGAATGCGGGGTTTCCCCGATGCTTTATTTTGGCAGGAGTGTAAGTGATACCTTGAACAGCCGACGTAATATACGGAACCATCTTGTCGTAAATCATAGGATTCGTGTACGAGAACGTAACCGATTGCGCTGACGAACTCCTCATCATAGAAAATGTTGATACATTTTCCTCTACAACATACGACGCGCAAGCGCATATACGGCAGGCGTTATTATACATAAACAGATCGCCGTTGCTATCATAAAGCGTTTTGTTTGTCACGAGAACGCCCGCGAAATTATAATTGCTGCCGTCAAGATAACCGTCCGTTGACATCGTAGTGACCAACGGACTACGAAGACCTATTACAGCCCCCTCGGGGATCTCGTGCAGTTCCTCGTCCCAGCCAAGAACACTATCTCTCAAGTAAGTCCAACGTCCGTTGACAAACGAAGCAAGGTACACTTCCTCACTCGTATTAGAAAATATTGCGCCGAGTTTTTGAATCGTAATACTATCATAGTAGAACGCGATCAACGACTTTGGATAACTGCTTATAGGCGTATCATATTTGCCATCTTCTCCAATAGTCATATAAAGGCCGCTGTCCGGCATAAGCACCATCCAATTCGCCGAGGGCATGGGAGTAGAGAAACTGTCAGGACACAGCCATTGTGTAAGAGAGCCCCTTTCTCTTATGTCCATTCCGTTTTGGAGATAACCCGTTTGTTTACCAATAGGCGGAATTACATCCGCGTCGGCTTTGAACACAACGCTGCCGTTGTAAGTCAAGTCAATATTGCTCGCAATCAAGCAATAGTGGTTCTCGTCCGAGCCGTAATACTCATCCCAATCGGCTTGCATACGATCAAGATACACGGTAGAAAGTTCCACATTTGACGAGCCGTTGCCGCCATAAGAAGAAGTGCTCCATGCATGACTTCCGTGTCCTGTGTTCTTGCTGTAAATAGTGTAATATCCTTTAATTAGGAGTTTGTATGCTCCATATGAATAATCCGACACTTCCCAAGAATCGAACTTATACATACGGAACTTTTGGCAAGTCGGAACAGTCGCATCTTCCGCGTAGAATACCGCCCAGTACGGTTTCGCAGACGGAGAGAAGAACGTTGGCGTTTGCAACCACGAATAGGCTGTTACCTCATCATCCTTGAAAGTAACTGTTATTGATACATCGCTCCTCGGCATTTCAAAACTGTAGGTATTACCGCTTTTTGTGTATTCCAAGTCTCCGGGAGTAGTAACTATCGTATCAATTTGCTTCCCCGAGTCGGGGCGAATCGTTACTGTAACCTTGTCTCCCTCGTCGAAATAGTTGCCGCCCCACTCGTTGTCGCTCGCCTCTTGAGTGATTGTTCCTCCGTCATACGCGCGAGTAGTCAACTTGAATGGGCCTGCCGAACCCATACTGAACGATACCGTGACTGTTACATTTTCGTCAGGCTGGACGAATGTGTAGCCGCAGTCGGAAGTTTTGTGCAACGATACATTTTTACCAGTGCTCGTAAATGCAGTTATTGAGGACAACTCGTATCCTTGGAACGGAGAAATCGACAACACTACCGTATCATTTTCGCGAATATTTACACCGGGCGTTGCGTTTGCACCACCGTTCCCGTCAGAAACAACCTCGACAGAATAAGTTTCTTGCTGACCGCCGATCTCAAAATTGACATTGAGAGGGCAATTATTCAGTTTTGTCATTCCGTCGAGGTATTGGGATTTTCTCTCGATTGTGTGACCAGTATCTTTGTACCACACAAATTCCAATTTGCCTTCTCGGTTGAAACGCGCATTTTTTCCGCAACAGCCAGCGGCGTATCCGATGGCAGCTCTGTGCGTTGCTTTTTCGAGTTTCTTTCGCACGGGTATGTCGGGAAGGCTATCAATACCGACAAACTCCACCCCGGCTTGGTTGGCGATTTCAGCTACCACAGCCTTTATCGTGGACGGGTAGGTTAATTTTGAAACATACTCGCCCGACAAATTATACATACCGTCCGAACAAGTGAGATTGAGAGTTTTATAGTCGTTACTCGTGGAAGAATCTGTGACCCAAAATACTCCCAAAGGCACCCACTCGATTGTCCCGTCAGGCAGAACAAGTCCGCTCTCGGGCATTACCAACATATCGTTGTAGTCGATAGGATCCGCGTCCCTAATAGTCAGTTTGAGAGTTGCAGAGTTTGACGTGCCAAGTTCGATTCCTGAATTTCCGCTAACACTTTCCTCAAGTGTCATGTTCGGAACTTTAGACCCGTCGAGCACACCAACGCCAGCCAATGTGACTCTATATGGCATATCACGAGAATCCGAAACAATCGCTTGCGAATATGCCTCGCTAACAGAAAGCATCGCTCAACACCTCACTTCTCAATAAGATTTGCCGTAATACCCAACCAACGGCTGCGGTGTCCGCAGTTTGCAGACTGCGGACCCGCGTAAAATGTTTTTGTCAAATAGTCGCCCTCTCTCGCGTCGAGGTATTTGACCGTGATAAACTCGGGCTCAAGTGCTTTTAGGAGTCTTGAAGTGTCGGCAATAGAAAGAGGAGGCCATGTAAATCCGAGCTTGCGCTTGGTAGAAATGCGATCACGGAACATCTCGCCAGTCGCATTGTTTCGCCCCGTTCCTTCCGCACCGTCCAAATCCTCAATACTCCAAGAGTAGGTTTGAGGCGTAGGGACTTTCACGCCATCAATTTCGAGTGTGCCTTGATATTGCATATCTACGCCTCCTTAACCATAAATCGGGCTCATACCCGTTTGGACAATCTTGCCGTTGATGTAGCGAACGCTCGCCTCACCAACCGCTTGATCTCCGATTTGAACAACAATCTTGGCATTGCCGCCGCCGTTATCGCCATCCTCTTGTGCCGCCATCATAGCGTTATACACAGCCGTAGCGATACCTGCGATGATTTGATCGTTGTTCACAACAGCGTTCCTGTTGCCGATGCGACCTACCAATTCGGGGCCTCGTTCCGATGCGAGGAACATAGAACCCATTGTCGGGAATCCGCCAGATGCGTATTGCCCAATGTTGAACGCTCCCGCAATCTTTGCGCCGAAACCACCGAACAAATCAATATCGGGCAGAGAAATGTTCTTCCACCAATCCGTTACCTTCTTCCAAAGCGTTTGAATGGGGGAGAGGATGTCGAACTTGTCAACGATCTCGTCAAGCACAGGGTCGAGCTTGCCCATGTTATTGTCAAGGCCGACAACCAAGCCTTCGATTGCATAAAGTCCTCTGTCCTCCATTTCGACGGAAGGAGAGTGGATTTTAAGAGCCTCGTCGAATGCTTCAAGAACGGTTTTGCCCATATCGCGGCTTGCATCGTACGCTTTCTTTTGTTCGTCCGATAGTCCGTCTACAAGACCTTGAACAATGTAAGCACCATCGTCATAAAAATAGCGTTCAAGAGTTCCAGATGCGTCATCCGGGCTCCAGTTGCCGGAATGGAAATTTCCGAAAATATCAGGCATTAAAATTTTGTCGATTACATCGTCGCTAAGGAACAAAGCGTCTTTTCCGAAAACACCTTCCATAACGCTCACAATGTCATTTTTTGCCGTTTCAAAGTATTCTTCGACCGTTTCCCTCTTGAATTCCCACTCCGACCAACCGTAAAGCCCCTTCTCAAACCAATTCATGCTGTCCCACGCCTTATCCGCGTCTGCCAATGCCTTATTTACGCCTTCGACTATATCTTCTTCCATAGCATACAAAACTGCACCGAGTTGGTTATCAAGGTTGGACAATTCTGCCGTTTCCATAGCTTGATACTCTGCAAGTAGGGAATCTAAAATTCCAATAGCCTCCGTGTCCCCTTGCAACACGGCTTGGTGTCTCAAGTCAGCGATGGAACTGTAGATAGCGTCGTATGCTGATTCAATCGTTGCTTTCGCTTCGTCGTAGCCAGTCTTGATTGATTCGAGGCTCGTCTTAATATATTCTGGGTTCTCGCCCGCCCAATCAATATCAGACATAGAACCAAGCAACTCAGAAAATCCGTTTTTGGCATTGTTTACTTCGGTTTCAAACTGGCTCGATGCTGTTGTCCAGTTTGATGTTTTGAGCGTTTCCTCGATATAAACATCCCAATACTGCTCTTTCGTGATTTCTCCGGCGTCAAATTGCTTCTTGGCCTCCTCGATCCTTTTATTGCTCTTTTCAATTTCTTCGATTGTTGTGTTCGTAACCTTTGAAATTGTTTGCATATACGTTTCTATGCCCTCTATCGTAGAACCCGTAAGAGCCGCATAGAGCAATGAAGCAGTGCCAATCAGAACGTTTTTGGTGTTGTCGTAAAGGTTCTGGAACGCTTTTTCAATCCTTGGTATTGCCGCCTCGATTGTCGTTGCGCCGTTCGTCACTTCCGACACGAGAAGATCTATCTCCGTCTTCGTAACGGATATGTTTTCTTTAGCATCTAAAATCGACTGTTGCTTTTCAAGAATCACGTCATAGAACGCGGTGGATTCGTCCAACAAGTCATTGAAATCGTCTGCCAAATCGGATATTGAAGTACCCAATCCGTCGTACAAAGCGGTGTGAGCGATATTCGTTTCCAGTTCATCAAGAGCCTCTTTGGTGCCGACGACAGCGGCTACCACGCCGACAGCAGCGGCGGCCACGAGACCCCACGGGCCCAACATGGTATACATAGCAACGCCTACCGCCGCACACACGGGGATAATTCCGCCCAACGCCTCGCCCAACGACTTGCTACCATCTACTACGCCCTTGACAGAGTTTTTGACAACATTGAACTCTACTGCGAGAGCGACGATGGAAACAAGACCCTTTGTAGCGGGGGACAGATTTTTCATCATGGTTTTGAAACCATTGCCCAAAGTTTTGATGGATGCACCCAATGCCTTCAGCGGATTCTTGGTAACTTTCAACATTCCCACGAATAAATCCATAGCCGCTGCCCAAGACAATGCAATGGTTTGTCCGGCGGAGGACGTTGCAAGGAATCCAATCAACGCCGCCTTTGCTTTGTTGAATGTGCTGACAGCAAACGCCGCAAGGAAAATAGCACCGAGATTTTTCACAAGAGGAATAATCTCCTCGATTTTCTTCTTGATTTCATCGACCCTTTCGCCAATCTCGGAGCCGAGACCATCAAGGAAATCATAACTCGGCATTTCGATTCCAAGATCATAACTTTTACCTTGTCCGCTCTCGGCATCGTCGCTTTTCAGAATATTCAACTCGTCAAAGCCCATCAACTGCTTTTTAAGAGTAGATACATTGTCAATGGTATCTTCCACTCCGTCGTTGATTCCGTCAATGACATCTGCCGCCATATCGAGATTGTTGGTCGGCAAATCCTTAATTTCAAAGCCCCAACTAACCGCAAGTGCCTCTGCCGCTTCGGTCATTACCTCGACGAACGCTTGAATATACGGAATCCACTTTGTAACAATGACAGACACCGCATTACCGACGGCACGTTGGAATTGCGTAAACTGTGCCGACAGGATTCTCATGGAGTTTGCGGGCGTGTTGATGGTTTTCGCCATGTCGCCCATAATGCCCTGCGACTTCTGTATGAGCGTAATGTATCGCAACTGCGCCTTCTGCGCCTCGGTCATAGTGCGAACACTCTGCTCAATGCCAAGAGACAACGCAGTTTCTTGCAATGCAGCAACAGACAAGTTATAACCCCATGCCTTCAAGCCTTTAATCTGTCCCGACATACCCGATTGGAGTTTCTGCATTGCAGTTTCAACATCGGTGTTGAAGAACGATGACAGATCGTATGCCAACTGCGTGAGGTTTTGGCTCATAACATCCGCTTGATCTTGCGCTATGCCAAAGCCAGTAGACATACGCTGGAACACGCCTTGATTCGTGATCCATTCGGCTATATCAATGCCCATAGCATTATTCACGGTTTTCGCGTATGCCAAAGCATCATCTGCCGTTTCGCCCATCGTGACCCTAAACAAGTTCAAAGCCTCGATGTACTCGTTGCTCGCATTCAAAGCGTTCGCGAACATGTCTACAATTCTGCTTGCCGCCTGATAAAGCACCCAAAACTTCGTAGCAGTACGAGACAAACTCGTTGTAAGACCGCCATACGATTTTTGCAATCGTCCGTTAGAGTTCACAACGGAATCGCTTACCTTGATAGCCTTCCGAATGTTCGGCGGCAACGCTGCGAATCCGCGACCGATTTTATCCATCTCCGCAGAGAGGGGAGCTATTGCCTCTGTCAGTTCCTTAATCTTCGATGCAAACTCGGCGATAAGTTGGGGATCGAGTTCTTTCGAGATTTCAGGGATCTTCTTGAGAGCGTTGAGCGTAGAATTAAGGTTCGTCTTTTCTATGCCTTTCAAATGAGACAGCGCGCTCGCGATCCCTTGCATTTGAGCCGAGAGTTCTGCAAGGCGAGTGCTATCCAATGCAGCGGTCGCGCTGTTCAATTCCCTTATACCGTTGGCAATCGGTGTTATGCTGACCTTTGGAACGGTGGAAAAGGTTTGCAACGCTCCCGAAATATCCCGAAGATTTGTGGCAAAGTCGGTAGCCATCGTGCTACCGAGAATGGGAATAAGGTCTTTGAGTTGCGACAACTGATTTACGCTTGATTGCAGATTGATTCTTCCAAGCCCGCTGAACGTCTTTATCGCGGTCGAAACTTTAGTAAGATTGTCCGCAAGACCGTTCGTGTCACCGACCGCGAGCTTCAACTTCTCCATAGATGCCGCAAGACCATCAATTCCGCTCGTCGCTTGGCTTGCTTGTGTTTCAATTTTTATTTGCAGGTTATCAATAGTCATATCAGAAGAAGCCACCGTGCCTCACCTCCTTCTTAAAGAATTTGGCTCTGGCACAGTGGCTCCGGCTCATTTTGATTTGAACATCTTTTGGGTAGCCGACACCCACGATTTCATCCACACTTCGGCTTGCGCCTGCGCCTCGACAACCTTGTTCTCCTTATCCTTTTCAAGTTCGTCAGGAGTGAACGAATAAGGTTTTTCGGCGTATTTAGAGTGTGAACTTTTATTTGGATTCATGTGCGACAACGCCGACATAACGGCGTCATAGATATACAATCCATGTAGCCATGCCTCGTGATTCGCCTGTTCCTGTTTCTTTTTGTACGCCTCTCGGTAATGCTTTGGAGCCATATTATCGCCCCGCCAGTATTCGTCATACGACATTCCGATAGACATATAGAACGGACAGCACTCCTCAAATATCTCGGAATAACCTCGTGTCGATTGTGGACTGGTTAGCCCATCGTCCACTTCACTCCGTTTCCCTCACTGCCGCTTTCGGTGAGTGCCTTGATAGGCTCGTTATACATCTTGATAAGGACGTTTACCAGTTCGTCTCTGTCATCCAACGCACTGAAAATATCGTCGATCACGCGACGGTTGGTGAACTGATGGTTGGCGAGGAACGCGCCTCGGAACAGTTCGGGAAGATAGGTCATGGGAGCGTCAAGGATCTTCTGCGGGGAGAAACCCTTGTCCTCCATCTTCTTGACGGTTTCCTTGGTGTACTCAAGGCAATATTCCTTGCCGTCATAGTTGAAAGTGATTTGAGTGTTTGCCATAATTATGTTCTCCTTTCAAGTAAAGAAATTATTAAGCAGTGATCTTTGCGGCCCACTGGGGTTCGCCAGTAGGAGTGATGTAAACGGTGGTCTCAAGGACGCTGTTTACGGACATCGAGGGCAGACCCATCTTGGAGGGCTTGCCAGTGAAGAACACGGCCTCGGTGAGCTTGGGATGGGTGATCGCAAACCACGTTTTCTTGCCGCTTGCCTCGGCTGTGTCAGCCGCCTTAACGAGTGCGCCCCATGCGTCCTGCAACTGCTGCGTGAAGTTTGCAAGGAAGCCAAGAGCACCGCCTACGTCCTTCAGACCCTCGGTATAGGTCTTATACTCGGTGGCCTCAAGGTCGGTGGTTTCCAGAGATTCGGGCTCGGGGTTGAAGTCGGGAACTTCCTTGATGTCATGGATGACGGTATAGCCAGCGGTCGGTCTGGTGCCAGCCTCGGTCTCAACGGCGTAACCGAGAGTTACGCCTGCGGTAGTAAGCGCAATTCCTGCCATAGTTAAATACCTCCTATAACTACGTTGTTTCTTTTGTGTCTCGCTATAATGCGATTGAATTTCTTGTCAGCGTTCGGGATGGGCTGACAGAATGTTCGGATGTAGTACAAATCGCTCATAACTCCGTTGATTACGGCGATGATTTCTTTTGTTTGACGTTTCGCCTCGGTTTGGCTCTCCAAGTTTGAGTGTACTGCAAACTCATACTCTTCGATGACGGCGTTCTCTACGCTTTCAAATGTCGAATACTTGTCATTGGTGGCAGAGTTTTTCTTTACGATTGAAACTGCCGGGAACTGCGGAGGTGTGTCGGTGATCTCTACGCCAACGATGAATATGCCATCGAAAGCATCTCTCAACGCGGCAGAAACCGTGTCGTACACAAGGTTTTCATTGTCGATCATCCGAACACCCCCTTAATGAAGTACGGCATTTCTTCTCGCAACTGTTGGGCGGTTTCATACATGAACGGACGGCTTGCCTGACCTTTTGTTATGGGCCATGAACCATCGTCAGCGGGAAAGTGCCAACCTGCATCGCCGTGTTCGTTCACATCATACTCCCAATCGAACTCGCCAGATTGCGGATGCGGAGAACCATCGCCTACTATGCCCGTGCCGAACTCTACGAATATCCCATATTCGGAGTTCACACGGATAAAGCCGACATTCCCCGAAATAACGCTCTCGACGGATTTGAGAAGATTTCCGCTGTCAATCGCATCGAGTTCAACAATCTTTGCCCGCGCGATCTCTGCGCCTCGTTCAATGAGGACGTCAAGGAGAAGTTTTACTCGCCGTTCAACATCCTCTTTATACATCTGCAATTCGGTTATTGCTTTCTCTATGCTCTTTGGGTTGAGTTTCACTTTGATTACTTTCATCTTGAAACATTTACCCTCCTTATCGCATATCGAACGCAATTCAACGACCTGCTGACCGCTGCGACCTCGTAATTGTGAGTTTCTTCGACCGAACGACCGTCCAACCAAAGGCGGCTATACTCGTCAATAGGACACGACATATTGTGCGTGACCATCTCGCGGTCATATCGAAGGTCTGCTCCAAATGCTTGAAGTGATACCTCGCCTTTGTTTGCTGAAACACTTATTTCCAGTTTTGTCGGATTTCCGTAAGTGGTAACGTCTTTCGTGTTGCCCCACTCGTCCTTGTCCTTTGATACATTACGCAGAGCGTAATATATCTTGGTTTTGTTTCTCTCGGAATCTCTCATACGACATCGCACCTCGGAATGATACTCTCCAGGATAGGCTTCAATCCGGCGCAATCAGCGTAGGAACGTGATACGCCATTCTCACTATGTGCGGTTTGTCCCTCAATGCCACGCATGTTGTAGATAACAACCGCTGCGTTGAGCAACTTTTCGTTGTGCTCGATAATAGCCACAGCCTTGTCCTCGTCGGATGTGCGAGAAATATTCGTGAAGCACCTCGACAGAATGACATCCTTGGCACTCTCTAACACATCATCCAATTCCGCATCAGTCGCTTCGGGGATTCTGACCTTCAAGCGTTCCATGTTTGTCATCTGTCAAAGCACCTCCGTTTAATTACGCGCCGTGGTTGACCAGCAGACCAGTAGGACGGTCGTAGTCGGTCTTGATGTTGGTGAACTTGCCGTGCATCCACTCGGGGCCGTGGTCGAGACCGATCTGGCCGAGGATGGAATACTTGGTAGAGAAGCCAGTCTTCGCCATCTCCTGAATGTAGAAGTTACCCTTGCCGGGAACAGACTGCTCAACGGGAGCAATCACATTGAAATTCAGCAGCAGGGCGGTACCAACGGGCAGATATACGCCATCGTACAGATCAACGAAACCTGCGGGGGTCTCAACACGGGTGATGTTCAGACCGTGTACATTGTGGTGGCTGTTGTAAACGTTATAGTTGTTCGCAGCAGCTTCAGCCGAGAACTGGAACTTGGTAACGCTGTCACACCACAGAACAAGGCCAGTGGTGTCGCCGCCTGCGCCACGGATAGCAACAAGCATATCAGCAACATCCCAAATGGAGATAGCCTTGCCGCCGAGATCCATCACGTTGGTCTCGATAGCCTGCACCATGCCACGGGTCTTATTGACCTCGGAATCGTTGGTGGCCTTGTTGAAAGTGCCCTGAATCAGAGTCTTCTCAACAGACTTTGCGATTCTCTGCATGACGATGCCTGCCTGAAAATCGAGTTCGCTGGCAGGGTTGGCCTGCTGACCTGCAACGTTGAGACCTGCAAGGGTGCCCATGTTGGAAGTCTTAACATCGCCAACGGCGAAAGAATCCATGAAAATCTGCGTTACGTTGGTCTTCTGACCGCGAGTGGCTACGGTGGGCTCGGGAGCAGTCAGGGTGTCGTTCTCGCTGTAGTTGGGGATCTTGCCCTCGCCTACATTGTACTCAACACCAACCGAAAACTCGGTATGGTTTACAAAACGACGCTTTGCACCGATCATAGTGCTGAAAGGGGTTTCGATACGACCCTTCGCAAACAGCAGACCGCTGTAGTTAGGGGTTGCAAAACTGGTGGCAACTGCCATGATTCATTTCCTCCTAAAATTATTTTTGTTCCGATTTCAAGCGCGTGTAATACGCGGCTTCTGTCATGTTACCTGCGGCGATAGCCTCCTCGATCTTCTTGTCATAGTTGACCTTGCCGGGGTTAGCGTTGCCGCTTGCGGGAGGAGCGGGGGTATTGTTCAACGCCTCGTCCTTCGCCTTGCTTGCTACATCGGTAGCGTGTTTGTTGATGTTTTCCAGAACAGCGTCCATGTTGCCGTCCACGAATGCCTCGGCGGTTGCCTGTGCAAGAGCAACGTTAAAGCCGGACTTGATGTACTTGTCCTTCGCGGTGGCGATCTTGTCCTTGCGTTCAAGTTCAGCAAGGCGGGTTTCTGTGGCCTTTCTTGCTTCCTCGTCTGCCTGCTTCTGCTGTTCTGCGGCAGACAACGTACTGTTGTACTTGTCCTTCCAACCCTTCGCTTCGGAGGCGTTGTCGTCGGAAGCCTTCTTGAGTCTGTCGTAGTCGCCCTTCGGGACGAACTGTGTCATGTCGGGCAGAGTGACTTTCTGCATGGCTGCAACGATTTCCGCGTCCGTCATGCCTTCCTTGTACTCGTCGCCCAAAAGCGTTTTGATGTCTGCCATGATTTCCTCCTGCAAAATTTGTACCCCGCTTTCTTTAGCGGCATTTCTTGCGAATTTTATAGACCGACTTCTCTGCCGGTATGGTGCGATTTTATAACGGTTTCTCTACCGTGATTAAATGGCATAATTGCCATAGAATCCAATATGTAAATAGCAGGGCTTTTCCGAGCGAAAGGAGTAAAATCTCGGTTGCGTACCCGCCGTGAGTGCTGCGCACAACGCATACGAAATGATCGGTTATTCAATCGGCTGATTTACCGTAATGACGGAAGTTTCATCAATACCAGGCGCGCTGATGCGGAAGAATGCCGTCTCGGTGCCGCCTTGTTGCTTGTAATAGCCAGTCACGGCACTTGCGTCGATCATGTTTATATTCCCATCACTTCCGAGAGCGTAGTAAATCTTCGTATCTGCGGGCGACGTGGAGAAATTCGTCGATTTGGCAAGACCAATAAAAGTTTTATCCGCCTTATAAAACGCAATTCTCATGTTCTCGTCCGTAGGCAAGGCGGTAACGCCCGACAGATAAATCACTTGTTCCCCCGTTGCGGTGCGGCTTGAACCGTATCCAATGGGGATGAAGCCCGTCGTTTCGTATCCCGTTGCGCCCGTAGTCGCTCCGCTACTACTCAATTTCATGTCGCTCTCATAGCCCGCGGCATCCAGTTGGTTCGTATAGGCAGGTTCAACCACAACCTCAACCGCTGTCACAGTAACGCTCACGTCACTTGTGGGAGTGGTCAAGGTTAGCGTACCGCTCGCCTTATCCCATGTATAAGAAGCACCCGTCACGGTCACGCTGTCGGGAAGTGCATAACCGTCATTGGCGGTAAACACAAGCGTTACCGTACCATTCTCGTTGATAGTAGATGCGTTACCGCTATCTGCGGTGCAGTTGCTCACTGAAACAGATATGTCGTATTCGGTAGGCACATAGGCTTCGTCATAGCCGATCACTCGGTCTTTGCCTGCACCGAAAATGTGCGCGTAAATCTTCTTGTTCTTGCGGTCGATGTTTACCACGCAGAAACTTGTTGCTTTCGCCGTCCCCGTTTCTTTCGTCCACTCAACGGGGTTTCCGCTTACGTCAAACTCGCCGTACAATTCACCAACCTCTGCCCCCGAATTATATCTATTAGCGCAGATATTCGGCACGCAGAATCTCCACAGCCACGGAGAAACCGCCGTTGAACCCGTGCGCGTGGTGGAACTGATTTGAGAATAACCGCAGTTATGATTATGACCATGAATATTGCAGATAATTTCCGCTCTGTCCGTTTCGGTAAAATCGTAGGCGACCTTCTGTTGCGAGTATGTCTTTGTACCATCATCAGCAGTTTCCGTTCGGATAGTGCAAGACAGTTCACCGCTCGTTCCGTCCCGATATGCTTCAAGAATCTTCATAACGCTGTCGAAACAACTCAACCCGTAGTGCAAAGGATGATGCCCGACAATCACCACGCCCCACTCGCTCGGTACGCTCTTTCCCGCAAAGTCAAGGGCGGTGTCGGCAAGCCATTGGATTTGCGTTGGGCTTATCCACTCACTCGGCGCGTTTACGCCATCCGTTACAACGAGGTCGCTTGCGTCACAAGTGTTGAGGTAAATCACGCGAATTTTTTGGCTTTCAAAATCCATATAGCCATAGCACCGCTCGATATTTGCGAAAGGCTTTACACCATCGGAATTTGCGCCGATATGACCGTACACCTCATCAAGCGTCAGCAATCTGCCGCGCTTCTCCCCGTAATTGAGATCATGATTACCCACGCACCAAATTTCCGCGCCCGTGGTGTCGATGGTTTCCTTGAACGCTGTTATATCTTCCATGACTTGCTCGGCGGTGTGGTCAGCCGCGCCCAATGTAAAGTCACCGAGATAAGCGGCGAAATCCAAGTGTATACGCTTTTTGAGTTCGCTGACGCCCATGCCCGCATATCTTGCCGAAAGCAGAGAAGCATCGTGATTGCTGTTGCCCGCAAATAGGTGCATATCGCTCATAACGGGGAATACCAAAGATTTTGCGGTTCTGGTGGCTTGCACAGCCTTTGCCACTCGCTCGGCTTCGGCGGCGATATAATCGGGTACGGCGTTCACCATACCCGCGATCTCGGTCTTGTCGGCTTCGGTCAACACATAATCCTTGCCGTCAGCGCCCGCTGCGCCAGTTGAACCCTTGCTACCATTTTTGACAGTCAAGGTCTTGCCGTCCGAGAATGTGACGGTGTTGCTCCCGCCATCTGCGGTGCTCTCGCTCACGTTTTTAACTGTGACCGACGTTCCCGCCGAACCCGGTGAACCAGTTTCACCCCTTTCGCCTTTGAGATCGACAGATGACGTGCCGCTTGCGGAATTGATGGTCAGCGTTGTGCCGTTCCATGAATGAGTAACAGATACACCATCCTTGCCCGCTGCACCTGCGGCTCCGGGTTCGCCCGTACTGCCCTTGCTACCGTTCTTGATGGTCACTGTTTTGCCATCTGAAAACACGACTACGTTTGAACCGCCGTCTGCTGTACTTTCAGTTACACTTGCCACGAAAACGGATGTTCCGTCCGCTCCCGCATTGCCCGTGTCACCTTTATCGCCCTGGACTCCATCAAAATAGTCAACGCCTTTTACGGGGGTATAGCCGTCGGTGCCTTTGCTACCATTCTTTACGACAAGTTCCGTTCCGTCGGAGAACATCACGATATTACTACCGCCGTCCTCGGTGCTTTCGGAAACCTTTGTAACAGTTACACTATCTCCGTCTGCCCCCGTCTTGCCAGTAGGTCCAGCAGGAGCGACGAATGTGTAGGTCTGTCCGTTGGTCAGTTCAATCTCGTAGGTATTGCCCGTGTCTGCTTGTGCTGTGCGACGGATATTGTGAATACCTACTCCGTTCGGAATCTGTATTACATCTCCGTTGGTAAACACGACCGTTGTGTAATCATCGTCTGCATCGTAGTTTTCGATACCGATGGATTCGCCATCCTTGCCGTCTTGACCATTTTTGCCATCCTTAACATCAACGGTATTGTCGCCGTTTGCGTCGGTGATTGTGATTCGATGACCGCCATCAATCTCGGCAACGGAAACGGCGGGAGATACGCCGTTCTCGCCCTTTTCGCCATCGAAGTAATCCACTCCCTTTACAGGGGTATAACCATCCTCGCCTCGTTCGCCATCAAAATAATCTACACCCTTGATGGGCGTATAACCGTCTTTTCCGTCTTTTCCGTCTTGCCCTCGTTCGCCGGGGGCTCCCGCCTCGCCCGGAATACCTTGAGCTCCAACCAACGACGCAAGCCACGCTTCTTCGTCACCCTCGAACCCGTGATCGCAAGCAATGTCGTAGGCTGATTTTCCATCTGCGCCGCCTTCGTCGATCTTTTCTTCCAAACGAGCGACGCGCTCCTCCAAATCGGTATATCTTTTTACCTCTGTGTCTGTATAGACGTAATCATCTGGTTTGGCTCTCGTCAGAACAGGCAGCACATACGACTTTTCCGTTTGGCCGTCTACCACCTCGTACACAAGTATAGGCCAATCGTCCTGAAGCAAAATGTTCGGAACGTCTGCAACGAGAACGCCATCTTCTTCGTGAGGCTCGACAACGAACACATCGCTATGGTTATAACTGAAATAATGTACCTCGTCACACGGAGATACAGGAATTGCTCGGTCTAAATCCCACTGATATAATTTTTCCATCATGCCTCCACCAACGTCCAACCCTTGTCCGTAGCAATGGCTCGGTCATCGTCCATAAGCAGAGCCGAACAATAGGTCATTTCGTCCCATGCAATCATCACAGGGTATGTTACGCTACGCCTCAACTCCACGAGGAGGTTCTGCAACGCCGCATACGACACCTTGCCCTCATTGTTGATGTTCGCAACAATCGGCTCCATCGGGTCTACGCCATAAAACAGATCGGCGGCCTCTGCATAACTGTTCACCGTAGCCATGCCGCCGGGGAGCGTAATCATGCCAGCGTCAAGACACGGATTACCCGTAATCTTAATCTGCGCATAACTTCCGCCTTCGGTGTTCACAGGCAGAGATTCAAACAGTTCAACCATAGCCTCTCTGTTGAAACTGCAATATGCGAAGTTGAACGGCTCCGCATAGCAGGAGATCGGGAGTTTGATGTCGGGGGCGAATGTGAATCTCCGCAACGGTTTCGGGGCACTCTCTGTGCCGCGCATGGTGATTCGCAGTTTCGTACCGCTCTTGAGGTTGTGGTACACACCGAACACTTCCTCAAGAGAGGTGCAGTATGAGTCGAACAGATCCTCGGCAGAGGAGTTCGAGTTTACACCGCTCATATCAACGGTGGACAAATCAACCCTCTTAATGACTCGGTTGTCACCGAACATACCCTTGAAGTCGGTGCATTTGCTCCAATCGGCTTTCGACAAATCGACTTCCGTAGGGCCTTTGGAAGTCCAGCCATAAAACATACGGGTGGCCTTGGTCGGATTCTTTACAAGCGGCATAAGAGTGTCAATCTCGCCTACGCGCATCTCGCTGGCATAACCGCCTCCGTCATCGGCGAACAGGTACGAGCAGTCCTTGATTTCGACCGAGCCACCTACTCCACCGCCCATGCCGTTTACGCACAGGTTATAGAGCAACACTTCCTCAACGGTTCGCGGAGAGGGAAGAGCAATATCCGCTCCGCATAGGTACGCAAGATATGCTTGCTTATTGTTCTGCGGTTGGAATTCCGCTATTGTCGTTCCGTTCGACAGAGCCATCAACAGTGTTTCCTCGTTTGTCATCGGTTACTGCCCTCCTTTTCTCCTCAATATACGGTTTACTGTCTACCCACACTTGCTGCGGGTCACTATACAAATCGCAAGTCTTGATCGCCACGAGAGGATCAATGCCTGCGTCCAACTGACCCTGCAACGCCTGAACCTTAACGAGCAGGCTATCAGTCTTGTTTCTGCTGAATTTAATATCAATATCCGACAGGCGGAGAGACTTCATGTCGGCATCAACGCCTCTCTTGCGCCCGAGGATCCGCAGAATCACGCGCAGGAACTCAAACTCGCTGTCCTTGAACACGGTCTCGGTGTTCTTCGCGGCAGTCTCGGCTATCGTCCATCCGTTTGACAGAACGATTGCCTGCCCCGTATTTCCGCCCGTGGACTTTCCTCTCGCGGGGGTGCCCGTAATCTGCAAAATCTGCTCGTATGTCCAATCGACGAGCGACTGTGCGCTCGTCTGGTCGAGCTGCTGTGTGAGATACTGGATCGTCGCTTTCGTGGTGCTATCACTCTTGGTGAACAACCAACCGCCCGCCTTGACCGCATCCTTCTGTTCCTGCGTGACAGTCACGTTGTCCGCCCACAGAATGTTCTGAACAAACTGCGACAGGCCGTTTACGCGGTCACTCGTGAGGATGCACAGCGCGTCGAGCAAATCAAGTGCTCGCTCGAAACATCCCATTCTCTGATCGTCGGCTCTGTACTCTACAATCGGCACAAGACCGATGCCGTTCCGACTCACCTTTTTCAGTTCGAGCTTGCCGCCGAACTCCGACCCTTCAAGCTCAAAATACTTATCGTCGGTGTATGCGCCAATCTTCGTAGTTTCGTCTGCCTTGACCACATAACTGATTCCGATTACACGACGCTGATACACGTCGTTGGAATATCCGACACAGGTTGTGAGGGGGTTCAGAGGGAGGATGTCAAACGGGGCTGTCTCTCCGTCCTCGTACTTCTTCTTCGGCAGAGCCATACGATAACCAACACCGCAGATCGAGAACGCCTCTGCGAGCTGCTTGTCCTTCGCGGCCTTGCCCTGCTCAAACAGCATCTCGTTCAGGCGGGCGATGCGTCCGTCATCCATGTCGCTGGTCTCGCTGTCCGCCGTTGCTCTCTGTACGAGAGTAATCGGAGAACTGAACACATAACCGACCTTGAACGTCTTGATCTCTGCTGCATGGTTTTCGTTGATGCGGTAGTCGATGTCCTGTCGGCCTTCCTTCTCTCTCTGCTGGATAGGCGTGATACCGCGCTCATAGTTCATGAGATACTGAATCTCCTGCGCGTTCAAAGCGTGGATTTTCAGAATATCCGCTACGACCTGCTCGATATTGCTCTCGTCGATGCGTTCGACATCAACAAAAATTTTTCTTCTTCCGGCAAATACGCCGGGCGACTTTGCGTTGACAATTACTGCCACGGCATATCACCTCTCAAAATAAATAAAATGAGCCACACGTTGTGTGCGGCTCATCGGCTCTTGTATTTTATGATTTTTTCATACCTGCAACGGCGGCACCAACAAATCAGCGTCGCTTCACTATCAGCAGACACTTTTAACAGCAATTTGCCGCAGTCAGGACACAATATCTCGACCTGTTTCATGGCTCCTCCGTTCGATTTAATATAACTATCACATTTATTGTACCATAAAATCGAACTTTTGTCAAGTCAGAAAAAGGGTTTTATTACCTCTATTTGACAGAAAATCGCACTTTCTACGAAATTTGCCAGCATCGCCATTCCGTCGGGAACGTCGTCGTGCTTATTCTTGCCGTCTATCGTGTACTGCGTGAGGAATTTCAGCATTTTGTTGTAGTCCGTCATGCCCCTGCAAGCCGTCCGATCTCGGAACAGGAAGTGCTCCTTCACATAACTGCTGTACTGGATGATCTTCGTGAGCTTATTCGCCGTGGTGTACTTCTTCGTGATGTGGCAATTATGTCCCCGCTCCTTCACTATGTCGTTTACCTTATCTGCGATCCGTCCACCTGCGCTGTTACTCTCGAATCGGCACATCTGCACCTTCTTTCGCACCAGTATGTCCGCGCATTTCACGTCCGTTATCTCGGGCAGGGAATTATCACATACGCAATCGTCCACATAGACATCTTTGCCGTAGATATACGCAACAGGGAGGAACGCATAGTCCGAACCGACATCCTTTGTGTCGCATATACCGACAACGGCATCGGGTTCTGCATCGGGCAACTCATAGTATCTACGCAGAGATTCTTCGGGGTAGAGCAAGCCCTCGCGGAAATATGGCTCGCCCTGATATTGCGCGCACCAAGAGGCAATATCGTCTCCCGCTTCAAACTGTGCTCGGAGTTTGCGGTAATATTCGGTATCGAATCCAACGCCGAAGTCATAGTCGAAATTGCTGCAATCGTTCTCGTCCAAGGCGGGGACGTTCACGACTTTATACCGCAGGTTCGCATATTCGGGGCTCGTCTCGATCATGTTCAAACGAGAACCTATGGGATCCAGCGGTGCCCATCGTGTGGCGATGAATATTTTAGCACATCCTTGCTTCGCACGAGACAGCAGGTTATTATTCACTCGCAACAGGCACTTTGCCAGCGTTTCGGGGTTCAATGCCTCCTCGATTCCCGATAGGAGGTCATCGCCTATCAATATGCCCGATGCGTCCATGCTACCGTTCAACTGTCCGTACAGCGATTTACAGTTAATCGACTTGTATTTTTTATGTCTACGCAGGTCGAGACTCCCGTTCTGCTTGTTTTGATACACCAAGTCGTTGCCGGGGAACATACTGCCCAGCCGATATGTCGGGTCTGTCAGGAACTCCAGGCACCCGTCGTAGAACGCTTCGGCTACACCTTGGGCATACGAGCAGTACAAATTCGCCTTTTCGGGGTGCGTTTTCGCATACCACACAAGGAACAACTGTACCAGCGTTGACTTCCCTGTTCGGGGCGGTTGGCTTATAAATAATTCATCCAACTCTCCGTCCGCTATCTCTTGCAGCGCGTCCACAATCGGCTTCAACTGCTTCATTCGAGGCTGATAGAATCGCTCGTTGGCAGGGCGATCCAACTCGTTGAAAATCAAGAACGCCTCGAACACTCTGTCCGATGCGAACTTCAACGCCTTCTCGTATATCTCGTAGAATGCGTATGCCTTATTCGGTTCGTCCCGAAACTCCGCTATCCGCTTTTGGCATAGTCCCGCTATGTCGTATGACATCCAATGGTCTTCTGTGTTTACGGCCATCGAATATAGCATATCTACGATCTTCGGGTCTGTCGTGTCTCGCTCCCACAGCCGTCTGATTATCTCTTGATTATCCATTACAATGCACCCGCCTCTCTCCATGCCTCGTAAATCTTCTGTCCCTGCCGGGCAAACCAATCCACCATAGTCTCATTCCGCGCCCATGCTTCTGTGTTGCCCGAACACTCTGCAATACCGCTCTCGAACAGAAATGCGTGTACGATCTCATGCCTCAAAACCTTTTTGATGTAGCACTCCATGTCTGCAAGACTTCCTTCTGCCTCTCGCTCTACCACGATTTCCTTGGTAGTCCAATCGCAATACCCGTCACACGTTTCAAGTTCGGGGCATTCCGTTACGGACATTTCTTTTACCGTGTATGGGGTTCCTAAAATATTTACTGTTCTCATGCTGTCCTCCTAAACAAAAATAGAGCCACCCGTCAAGGTGGCTTTTTCAAGCCCCTCTCGGGATGGCTCTTTGGCTCTGTGTTATTCGTTTTTATCTCGTTCGTCAATTCGCTTGATAAGGTCGATAAACGCGTCGCTGAAATATTCGTCGATTCCGTAATCCGCAGAATAGATCGACCTGTCCTCGTTGTCCTTGATGAAGCAACGGTAATACTCCACGTCTCCATACATTCGGTCAACATCGTCGTAACTGTGAGGGTACTTCTCCTTGATTGCGAGAAGTCGCTCCCGTTGATTGATCTCTCGGACAACCTCCTTCAATTCGGTGTTGTGTCCGATGCTGATTCCCAACTTCTCCGCCCTCTGCCGAACTTGGTACATAGACAGCCTCTCGCCCGTTGCCAGCACCCACAGCCCATCGTCCGTAGGCGCAAAACCCCAACGAGGGTCGAGGTAGTAGCCACGCTTGCGGATGGACGGGAGGACTTCGTGCGTGACCCAACGGCGGAATGCCTTGGCCTCGGGTTTGCGGCTTCGCAGGATCAAAGTGTAAAATCCCGATTCGTTGATGATCGAAATTTCTTGCTGACCACCGGGGGTGTCGGTTAAAACTACACCCTTTTCGTCTTCGTCGAGCCTACTCACGGCGTCTCTGCTGTTCTTAATGTCGAGTATCGCACACACATCTACCGCCGCAAACCACGGCTCGAACTTCGTGCCAAACGTTCTGATCTGTTTGTTCTCGAAACTAAACTCGGTTAAACTCTTTAACATATCTGCCTCCTTACATAGCATCCTTGCATCTTCTGTAATACGTTGACCGATTGATACCAAGTCGGGCGCAGGCTTCGGTGATCGTCTCGCCCTCTCGGAGCGTGAGATCGAGTTCCTTTGCTTCTCTGCCAAAGCCTCTGCCCGTCTTGCTACTTACCTTGCGACCGTCCACAACAGGCATGGCCGCAATGCCTTCTTCTCTGCGCTGCCTGGTTTTTTCCCACTCCTGCTCTGCAATCGTGCCAAGAACCTCGATGAGGATGTTGTTAACCATCTCGAATACCCACTCTTGACCTTTGGGGAGTTCCATCAAGGTTGTGGGAACGTTCAGGATACGGACAATTACGCCCTTCTCCTTGAACCACTCCAACTCCTCCTTAATCAGGCACTTGTCTCTGCCGATTCGGTCGAGTTCCTTGAAATAAACCTCGTCGCCCTTTACCAACAGGGACTTCATTCTGTCGTATTCGGGACGTTCTTTCTTGCGACCCGAAATCTTGTCGCAAAACACGTTTTCTTCGGGGATGCCGTACTGCTTTGCTACTTCGAGCTGACGAGCCAAGTTCTGATCCTTGCTCGATACTCGTGCGGAGAAGTATTTTGCCATTTTAGTCCACCTCCCACTTTGTCTTTCCGAGGTCTTTGCAAATAACAACCTTGTACCCCAGCGCGTGAATCATCTTGACGAACATATCCACTTTAACGTCCTTGTTGCGTGCCAAGATGTTGCTTACGGCTTGCTGTGACTTGAAACCTACCGCCTCCGCCAACTCGGTTTGGTTTACTCCATCCTCTTTCATGATCGCGGAAATGATGTCCTGTGCTTTCATAGTGTGTGCCTCCTTTGCGTGTTGATTACTACGCTTACATTGTACAACTAAACAGTTTATTTGTCAAGGGCTTTGGAAAAGATTTTTTTGAATATTCTGTAAACAAAGAGCCTTTTTTGTTTTTCTGCGCATTTTTGAAATCGGGATAGGGGGCTTTTTTTATTTTGTACGCAGTTCGGAGCGTTTAGAGGCCCTATATGAGCCTTCAAAAGACCCCCTCCCCCCGTCACTTGACCGCATAGAACGCCGGGACGGGCGCGGCGTGTTGCGTGTTGCACAAAGTAGAGTTTGCACAACTAAAAAATAGCACAACTATATAGTTGTAAATAAATAATGAACAATAGCAAAAACCTATTGACGGAACAACTAAATAGTTGTATAATGTAGTAAACAACGCAACAGTTGTATTTATAAAGGAGGCCACCCCATGACAAAAGACGAAATTCTGAAAGCGTTCTACCTGTCCCAAATCGCCGCGCTGCTTGAAAAATGCGACGACGCCGCCACGCTGGATTATATCTATAGAATCTTAGCGGACGCAACGAAACAAACCGCCACGGATACAATGAAGGGAGAATAAAACATGAAAGTATCAATTTCCCGCGGGAACGTCAAAATGGGCGCGATCCCGTCCGTATCCCTGCCCCCCGTGATCGCCTGCCCCAGCGGCGCACCCTGCGCCCGTAAATGCTACGCCGCGAAATTGTGCCGCCTGCGTCCTTCCGTCCGTGCCGCGTATCAAAACAACCTTGAAATTTTATGCAAGGATCCCGCAAAATATTGGTTGCAAGTCCGTTCCGCTGTTTCCATGACCCGCTATTTTCGTTTCCACGTCGCGGGCGATATTCCCGACGATATCTATTTTGCGGATATGGTCATAACCGCCAAACAGAACCCCACAACGAAAATTCTCACATTTACTAAACGCTACGAAATCGTAAACCGCTATATTGATACGTTCGGATCCCTCCCCGAAAACCTCCACATTATTTTCTCCCAATGGGGCGACAGTTGGAGCGTCCCAAACCCGCATAACCTCCCCACGTCCGCCGTTATTTTCAAGGGAACAGAGCCCAACGAAAACTGGAAAATATGCGGCGGAAACTGTACAGAATGCGCCTGCCGTGGCGTGGGCTGTTGGGAGCTGAAAAACGGCGAAACGATCGCATTTTATGAGCATTAAAGGAGGTTTAAACCATGTACCCCGACGAGCCCGCCGCCCTGCTGTCCCTTTTGCGCCCGCTAAAATATCCCGCCGTCCTGCTGGCAGCGTGGGCCCTGGTATCCGCTGTTATCGCAATAGGAGGTTGACGACATGATTATTATACTGCTACTATTCCCCGCGTTTGTCGTGATCCGTGCGACAAATACCGCAAACCGAAAACGCCGCCGCCGATGGTAAACAAAAGCCCGCCCATTGTGGGCGGGTCTTTTTTTGCGCCCACGTCGCCCGCCTTGAATCCGTCCCGCGGGATCCGCCGCGATCGTGGGAGCCTGCCGCAGGGGGGCAGAGCTGCGCCGCCGTGCCGGGATCCTCCCGAAAATCGAAAAATCAGCCCCTCACATTTTCTGCGAGGGGCTTGCGCCGGGGCTCTATATTAGGCTTGCGGTCAAATTTAGGCTCCCGAACTCCTCTAAATTCCCTTATACGCAATCGGTCAAATTTTGCCCTATAAGGCGTTTTGTCAAATTCGGGCATATTTACACCACCAACGGCAGAAAACGCAACACAGAGCGAAATTAAGCCCCTCACGGCTATGTGAGGGGCTTTTACTATATACACGCTCGGTCAAATTCAGGTGTCCTATATACGCACTTGGTCAAATTCAGCCCTCGGGCAGAGCCTTATCGTCAAGGAACGCCGTGATTTCGTCCGCAGATCGCGCTCCGTTGTCGGGCATGACGGGTTCGACCTTGATGGTTTTCTCGTCGGCGATCCACGGGGTTTCCATGCGGAGATTCAGCATATAGTTGATGTATGCGGCTGGATTCCCACCATCGAGCATTGCTGTTTCTGCATATCCTGCGATAATATTCTTCGCATTTTTAATAATGTAAGATTTTTCGTCAGATTTAGAATACTCCCAAATCGTCTGCCTCGAACATCCCAAAAATGTAGCCAATCCCGAAATAGTAGGCTTACCAATCCACTTCATTCCAAGCACGACACCATCGTCGTCGACGATCGGAGCCATAAGAGACCGAAAATACTTCTCGACCTCTACTCTCAAACTCTCTGCATCCTCGAAGCAAGGTGGAGCACCCCTGTTTGACAACAGGTTATGAATTTTATCGGGAGAAGGTGCAAGCACCGCCCCCTTCAAATTTTCAGGAGAAGCCACAACAACACCTCTCATTCTGTTCTGCCTCTCTACGGCAGTCTCATTGTTAATACGTTCTGCGTTTTTCTCACCCTTCGGCATGATACCACCTCCAATGAAATCCACCACAAGTATGTCGCTTGCCGTTGGCACAAGAAGAAATGTTGCTACCATCCAGCCCAAGCGAAACACTTGCTTCTGCAATACTTTTATAAACACGTTCCGTCTCCACGCAAACAACAGGTTTGCGGTGAGCCTCGTTCATGCTCTCGATAACACAATCAGACGATTTGTGTCCGAGAACATCAATCCTATGTCTCATATTCATACTACGAGAACACCACTCAAGATTATCCACCGAGGCATTTAATGTGTTGCCGTCAATATGATTTACCTCGGGATAATTGTTTGGATTAGGAATAAATGCGTTAGCAACAAGCCTGTGAACTAAAAAGCCAACAGGTTTACACCCAACCGAAAGCCGAACAATGTAATATCCAGAAGGGTTGATTTGATTTGTCAAGATTCGACCCGTTCTATCGTTCCTTACAAGACCTGCATCGGAAACGCTATACGGCCAACCTTCAATTTTTCTCCATTCCACAAAAATACCTCCAATCAAAAATTTGGGACAGTTGGGACACTAAAGACAGTGGCAGTAGCGTTTTCAACTCGCTTATAATTTATTTTTATTTTTTCTTATAACCAATTTCTATTTTTACTGTCTTTACTGTCCTTACTGTCTCAAGAGAAGAAAAAATATATATAGAATAAGGGTTTTTAAGGGTCAACTCGTGGGACAGTAAGTGGGACAGTAATTTTTAGAGCAGCGTTACTGTCCCAAAATCGAAGTTCTCGACCTTCCGCCAACCTCTTATCTTCCCCGACTTAAACGCTTCAAGATCGCTCCGATACTCCCTGAAAATCTTCGGAATGCGCTTCTCGAACGAAGTTTTTGCCATAAACTTATGCCCGGACTCGTCACACCACGAGCGATAATTTCGGTACAAGTCGGCATTCGTGATGCTATGGTCTTGGCAAGCGTCGATGTCGAACTCCTTGGCGAACACGACCACGGGATTTGTGACCTCGATAAAATCTGCGGTTGTGTTGCGCTGATCGTCGGGCTCGGTGAATTTCATGGTTGCCTTGAGGACTTGGTAGCCCTCCAAAACCCAGTTAAAGATAGCGGTCAGTTCCTCGTTCGAGCGAAGTCTCGATTCGAGGGTCGGGTCTGCTTGCCGCTCGTGCGGTAATTTCGGCTCGGAGCAGAATCGTAGCTTGAACTCGCAGAAACAGAATCGGCGCACCCATCCGTCGGACTGGTCTGTCTTGGAGACCATGAAATTATTACTCGACAGAATCCACTTGGCTCGTGGCATGAACTCGATGACTGCCTTGCCCTTGTAGGAGTCGCGGATGGTCTCGCCCACGATGACTTTCTTGAATTTCTCCTCGGCTCCCGTTGCGTCGGAGGCGGTCTCCGAAGCGATGTTGACCATCGAATGTTTCAGGTCGATGGAGTAGAATTTCTGCGTCAGGTCGAACATGGACACGGACGATACGTTCGCCTTGGAGAATACGTCGGTGATTACGTTGACGAAAATCGACTTGCCGTTGGAGCCGTCGCCGATAAGGTTGAGTGCTTTCTGCATAGAGCAGTCGGTGAACAGGCAGTAGCCCGCGAACTCTTGGAGCAGAGAGATTTTCTTGTCGTCGTAGTCGGTGACTGTGTTAAGATAATTCTCCCACAGAGACGAGCGGGCATCGGGATTGTAGGTGTACGGCAGACAGTAGGTGCAGTAATCGTCCTCTCGATGCTCGCGGAATGTAATTTTTGGTTCAAGTTCCAACGTTCCGTTAATAAAGTTCATGACCGCGTGGCAGTTCAGGTCGAGCAGATCGTTCGACTGTGTTTGCGATTTGACGAGAACGAGGATGGATTTGAGTTTCGAGCCAGTTCTGTAAACACCGAGTTCGTCGCCGATGTAAGCCATGACGGTTTCGTCGGTGATCTGCTCCCAAAACTTGCCGTTGTATTCTGCGAAGCCGATGGAATTGTGGAATTTCAGTTTGTATTTCCGCACGATGTCCTCGGCCACGCTGCTCTCGGACGGAGCAGAGGAGCACTCCTTGCAGAGAACGTCGAGCCACTTGGAATCCCAACGGCCTGTGCGACTGATCTGCGCGAATAATAAGGTCACGTCAGATTTTGTCATGTAGCGGCAAGCCTTGCGGATAGTTCGCTCGAACTCCTGTTGGTCGGTCAGCATGGAGCAGAGGGCAGTAACGCCGTCTACGGCGTCGTCCACGAGTTTATGCAGATCGCCTCCGTCCTGATAGTATTCCGACACGTCCTTGAAGCCTGCGGGAACCTTGCCGACAACGAAAGGGATGCGACTCGTGAACAGGAGTTTTGCCATCTTGACGGTGAATTTCTCCCCGGCATGGGAGATAATGTCGTTGTCGTAGACGAGGAAAACCCGTTTGTAGTTGCGGCAGATGTTCATAACGGACGGAATCTGTGCGCCGGGGAAGTGGCCTGTGGTCGCCGAAATACAAGGGAATTTCTCCTGATAGAATGAGAGAATGTCGAACATACCCTCGGCTACAACGAGCGTGTCGCCCTCTCGGTCAAGGGATTGAAGACCCCATATGATATTCTCATTGAGTCCGTCTTTGGCGGCTTTCATATACTTCGATTCGGGATGTGCAGAACTGGGCATCGCTCTCGTTATGTAGTAGGCGACGTAGCCGTTCTTGTAGTACGGGATAGCAAGCCGTCCGTTCTCGGTCTGTCCTATGCGGATCTCGTCAATGGTCTCGTCCGTGATACCTCTGTCGTTGCAGTATTGGCGGTATTCGGGCGATAGATTTTGGTGCCAGTATGCGATTTTCGCGTTTAGGTTCTCGGTGTATTTCACCCATTCGGCGGTGCTGCCGTCATCGTCAATGCCTGTACGACGGGCGAGGTCTCGGATCGCCTTGCCTCTGTCGCCCCCGTGGTCAGCGAGGGCGCAGAGGTCGATCACGTCTCCACCGAGACCTGCGGAGAAGTCATACCACCAGTCGGCATAGCAGACGAAACTCGTTTTGTTCCTTGCTCCTGTACGGATAGGAGAAACGCACCTGTCGCCAGCCTTGGTGATCGGGAGACCCTTGGATTGGCAGAAATCAACACACGACAACCGCTGTTTGATAAGTTCGGTATCAATCACAGCAGATCAACTCCTTTGCGTAGGGAAGGGTTTCAATAAAGGCACAGAACTTTCTCCACTCGGGAAGCCGATGCAACTTGCGCTGGCTTCGGATGGTCTTCAACTGCCTGTAATTCGTGGTCATTCGTGCGGTGAGCATGAAGCCCGTAGGCAGATTGTAGAGCAGAGTCAGATAGTCCTCTGCACTCTGTGAGGCGTTATAACGCTCTACAAGCGACTTAACCTCGTTGATGGTGTTCTCCGTCACATAACTGTTGCATTGAGCCTCTACGCAGAATTTTGAGGCTCTGTGCATAGTGGATTGAGACGATACGAAGTCAATAAAGTGATAGCGTTGCATCTCCGTCCATGCCTTCAAACTGAACGTGAGATCGAACTGCACGATGATGCCCGCGAGAAACTGGTCATGTCCCGACCCAGCGGGGGACGCGGCGAGTTTCTTGATTCTCTCCGTGAGTTCGTCGTTGCATTGGTCTGTGTCAACGGACATAGGGTACTTGCTTGCCTTGAAGCTGTCCTCGATGCCGTACACCTTAACGTTGTGAATCATGTTATCTCCTCCTCTTTGCTTTGAGAGCACACTTTACTGCCCTGTCTACAATCGCATTGTCGCTGTTTATGGCATTTATCATGTGCCTCTCTTGGTTTATTCGTTGGCGTTCATCAAAGAACGCAAGGTATTTCTCACACTCGCTGTGGCAAGTGGGGCTTCGCTTGGGGCAATCTTTAGTGCAGGGATTTTTCATAGTGAATGCAGGGATCGCCGTCATGAATGGTATCGCAGTAGCAAATATCGCCAAGACAACACGGGCAGATTTGACAGTTAAGGTTCTCGTTTGAAAAGCAATGATGATCGCTGTACGCACACACACAGCACAGTTCAGGCGACTTGATGTGCTTCTCGGCGGGAACGGGGGTATCTGCGCCGTGATAGTCGTTCAGTTCGGGCTTGTGAACGCAAGTCCACCAACAAGCAAGCACGTTCCATACGAATGCTCTGTCGTGCGGTTCGTCCGTATCGCCTCTCAACCACTTCAAGTAATGGCGTACAGCCGAGTCGATGTAACACTTGACGGGGATCCCGAGTTTCCAGTTCGGGACACCATTCACTTCGCCATACTTTTTCGCACCTTCTTCAAAATGCTTGGCGACTTCGAGCATCATAGTGTACGGCTCATAAGCGTTAAACCGAGAGAGCGCATCCATCAAGTCGCATACGTCGCCCGACTGTTGGAATCTTCCGATGCACCTTAAAATATCGTTGGACAGGAAATCACCAACCACATCCAACGGCATCAGGTCGCATCTGCCCTTGCCCTCTGCCATATCGCGTTTTGCGCCCGTCTCGAACTCTCTGCGAGTTCCAGAATCTTTAATCATGGTGTACCTCCGTGTCAATGATTGTTCTCCCCACCCCGTGGGTGTTGATAGAATACTTCTCAAACAAAGCACAATAGTCCGTTTCTTTCAGACTACCGAAATAGTAGACTAATTTTCCGTCGTTCCGATCGGGACGGGTGCATTTGCCCCTGTTGGTATTTACGGGCTGACGGAAATACTTGCAGTTTTTACATTTCATCATTTTGCTCCTCATATTGGTCGCAAGTCATTCCCGAAAAGCACTCACATCCGACAAAGTGCTTGCAATCGGTGCATTGTTGTTTGTGACCGACATTTGTGTCGGGCGCATCCGTGTATTTCTTTTTGAGTTCGGAAAATTTAGCGATACTTATAATTGCACAATCATTGGGTATAATAGTGCCGAAAATTATACGGTCAATCTCCTCAAAAATCTCCCTCGCAACCTCTGCCCTCGGTGCGACATCGGCTGTGGCAAGAGTTTCTGCAAATGATATAGCAGACTTCAATCCGAGTTCAGTTCCATACGCAACGCTTTTTCCGTTGGCTCTGCCGTCGAATTTGGGTTCGCACGCCTTGATTTCATCCTTAAGATGAACTATCAGCTTATCCGCATCAATATATCGTGGCATATCAATCACCGCCTTTCTCTGCTTCGCTTATAACAGTTATCTCACCGTCAATTTTTATGGTATGTTCTTCTTCGCTCTCAACGAAACGAATCAAGCCCTGTTCAAGAAGGTATTTTCCAAGAGCGACGGCAATTCTTTCTTTGGAGTAATCTTTGAATGCATCGTAAGCGTAACTACGCTCTTTAGTTATTGTTTGAGTGGCGTGGCAAGTAATGACGTTTTCATCATTAAGCACGTCAATATCCTCAACAAACATTTTTACTATTTGTTTTGTCTGTTCTCGCTTTATCCAATTACCCGACAATTTTATAACAAGGTATTGATTATTCATTCCGCACCGCCTTTCTTTCTCCACTTTCTTCTATGCCCGCCATTAAGATACCTTGATTCGATAGTCCATCGTTTTACAGAGCCGTTCCTTGCCTTCGTCACCGCAGAATAAAAACTCGACATTGACAGATTCATTGCTTTGGCGCACTCCTTCGCTTCTCCGTCAAGGATAACAAGCGTGTCGGTTCGGTTGTCCCAAACAGAATAAACAATATAACTGCGCGTGTTCTCTCCCTTCTTGTGTAATACATTTGGGGCGGTTCGTTCACACATCATCACTCACCGCCTTTCATCTTCGCTCCGCAGTTGGGGCAGAAGTTGCTCGTCACCTCATCCTTATCGTAGTTGAGCAATGCTCGCTTGTTACAAACGGAACAATGTGCGCCTATATGCTCATGCTTTTTATAGGGAATGATAATCCACTTTTTCCCATCCCAAGCATTAGTCACCCACTCCCCCGCGCTCTGCTTTCGACAATCTGCTTTATTCTCATACTCGCGGCAAGGTGTTGGGACATACTCGCTGTTAGAAAGACACGCACCATAGTGCAAGCAATTTTCGCATTTCATATCAAACTCCCTTCATTTCCTTTGCGATATTGTCAATGGCATCTCGGACTTGAAGCATAATGCCGTTGAAATATTCTTCGATTTCTTCCTTTGTTGACAAGCCGAGTAAAGGCAATCCGCACTTTATCGGTGCTTCCTTTAATTTCTCGGCAAACTCGTCTATGACCTCGCTCTGCTTGCGGTAGCCTGCGTTGTAGAGATTTACAAGTGGTTGTGCGTAAACTATGCTCGAAAACACCGTTTGATGGTCAAGCCCTGGATATGCAACGCTCGCCATCTCCTCAATCTGCTTTTCTTTGCTCATTGTCTGCTCCTTTCGCATATTTCCGCTCGTAGTATCTATCAAGCAACCTATAAAACTCGCACTTCTTATAGTCTGTTTCGCTCGCACAATGCGTATTTACAAACTCATCAAAGGTCTGCTTGTCGGGCGGTTTAATAACTGCCATCTCGCAGTATATTTTCCCTCCTTCTCGGATTCGATTGAAGAACGGGCAATTATAACACGTCATTTCCGACCTCCGTTTTCTAAACTATCCACCCACTCGGAGGGGTACCTTCCTTTGCCAAAAATTTTCTCGATCTCGGCATCAAGGTAGGCATCCCTCTCCTCGGTGGTCTTGAATTTACCCACGATGTGATAAAGCCGCTTCCAACGGACAAGACACCGCTTGTTGCGGATTCGCCCTGCGCCCAGGGCATCGTGGTTTGCTATGCACATCATCTTGAGCCACACTTTTTGAGTTTGAGCTATCTCGTGGTCGAGATGCGCGTAATACTGGTCCGTGATGGCTTTTATTACTGCATCCCTTTCTCGCTGCGGCAAACTATGCCACGATCTCGGCAAGTTAGGTTTCATCGTATTCCACGCTCCCTTCGCCGTGATATTTCTTTAGGAGTTCCACCATCCGCGCATACGGCAGGGACATCAAGCGTTTCATGGCTTTGCGCCGTCCTTCGTCAAGTTGTTTTCTTGTCTTTCGGAATTTGCAACCACGGCAACATTTGCTTTTCAGTATGGCGCATTTCTTGTCCATCTTGAAATAGCAGTCATTCACAATTCAACACCTCCTCGATTCGCTTAATTACCTCCCCGCCGAAATCGTTTTTTGTAATTTCGACGAACTCCTCGACAGTGTACATTCCGTTTTCAAGATCAATTCCGTGCTCTCGGACAAACTTGTTTCTGCCAAACTCGCACGACCCCGTGAGCCTGTTGTGCCATACATAGAAGTCTTTGGCGGGATATTTCTTGCCCGGCGAGAACTCCTGCAAGAACAATTCAATCGCTGTATCGGTGTCCATGTTTGCGAAGAATTTCTCTCGCAGGGCATCTTCTGCTTCCTTCGCGGTTGAGCCGTGGGCAAAGAGGTTGTGCCCCTTTGCCACAAAACATGAGGTTAGCGTTAGATCATCGTTCAGCACAAAGCCTTTAGCGAGGTTTCCGATGACTCTCACAATGACGGTAGCAACATTGTCGATCATGTGTACAGCAAGACCATTGAATGATTTAACGCCATAGCCATA
>JAEIGA010000762.1_pt1 | contig 47872 bp, 81 predicted proteins | sample 9270691 | NCBI WGS metagenome assembly JAEIGA01 (sample SAMN17057246, study PRJNA624740) | gut metagenome | biome: biome; isolation source: fecal sample | host: Bos grunniens | place: China: Xizang | collected 2019
AAATCCGCAGAAAGCTATTCGTGACCACTGTAAAACAGATGGGGTAACGAATCGTTCAGTCATCGACAGCATAGGCAGACAGCAGGAAGCAAAGTTTATCAGCGAGGGTAATGTATACCGCCTTATCACTCACAGCAAACTTCCGAATGCAGAGCGATTTGAGAAGTGGGTGTTTGAGGAAGTCCTGCCGTCAATTCGCAAGCACGGCGCATACATGACCGCTGATACAATCAAAAAGGCAATGCAGTCGCCTGACTTTATCATTCAGCTTGCAACGGAGCTGAAAGCGGAGCAGGAGAAGAACCGGCAGCTTGAAAACAAGATTGAAGCCGACAAGCCGAAAACAATCTTTGCGGATGCAGTCAGCGTCAGCCATTCGTCAATTCTGATTGGCGACCTTGCAAAGCTGATTCGTCAGAACGGTTACGAGATCGGACAGAAGCGGCTGTTTGCATGGATGCGTGATAATGGCTATCTCATGAAATCAGGCAGCAGTACGAACCTTCCAACACAGTACAGCATGGAGCGCGGATGGTTTGAAATCAAGGAAACGACCGTCACTCATGCAGACGGGCATACGACAATCAACAAAACTCCGAAAGTGACAGGAAAAGGACAGATTTACTTCATCAATCTGTTTCTCGGAAAGTGTGAAGAAGATTCCTGAAATCTTCTCCACGAACAAAAAAAGAGGGAGGATAGCATGTCAACAATCGGTGAAAGAATCCGGCAAAGAAGAATTGAGCTGAACATGAGCCAAGAGGAATTAGCCATTAAAATAGGATACAATGACAGATCGAGCATTGCAAAAATCGAATCAGGCGAACGCGATATCCGTCAGCGAAAAATCATTGACCTCGCAAATGCTTTAAATACAACTCCGAATTGGCTTATGGGCTATAATGTAACAGTTATCCGTCCGGAGTTGACGGAAGAGGAACGCGCAGAACGTCAGAAAAAAGTTGAGAAGTGCATCGCTGATTTCTGGCTTGCGGTTCAGAAAACGGAGCAGAAGCAAAGGAGTGAACGAAATGCATCATCTGACCACGCTTGAAATGGTCTCCGGCTGGATTATCTTCGCTCTTGCGATTGCATTCATCATCTTGCTTATCGGCGCAGGTTTCAAACTTGCAGCAGATGCAAAGATTGAGGAAAAGGAAAAGTCAGTTCAGCGCAGAGCAGAGCGGCTTGCAAGAGAGATGGTAAGAGAATGGCTTGACGGATGCAAGATTCAGGTCACACAGCGCATTTCGGTCATTGAAGATGATTTGAAAGGCGGTGAATGAGTTGGATTGTCCTTTTTGCGGAAATGGCTACGGACACAAGGCAGGCTGTCCGAACAGTAATCCGATGCCGGAAAAGGTCGGAGAATGCGAATTGTGCGGTGATCCGATTTACAGCGGCGACCTGATTATTGATGTGGACGGCAAGCGGTATCACGATGAATGCTTCATTGATGCATACAGATGTGAAGCGTAAAGGAAAGCCGCATCCGGCAGGATACCGGACACGGCAAGGAGAAATTCTGATAAGGATAGTATACCATATCCGGAAAGGAAAGTCAAGATGTTGGTAACAAGATTCACGAGAATCCCCTTTTACAAGGTGTTCGATGAAATTCAGGACGGCAAAGAGGTCATGTGCCTGAACCGCGCAAAACTCGATTGCTTTTGCCTTACAAAGCTGAGCGTTGAATCGGCGGTTGCAATCATCAAGGATGCAGAAGAAGCCGACAAGTGCAAAGGCGACAGCTTTTACAGCGAATCGCAGTATGAGTTCTGGTACACCGAGATTGTCGATGTAAAGGAGGATGCAGAATGCAAGGCGGAATGACGCTTTTCGAGATGTCGAACACGGCAAAGCAGCTTTATGAACTGCTTGAAAGCGGCGACATTGACGAATCAATCCTGCTTGATACTATGGAATCAATCGGCGCATCTGCAAAGCTTGAGGATTATGTGCATGTGTGCAAGTCTTTTGAAGCTGAAATCACAATGTATGATGCCGAAATCAAGCGGCTGACGGAAAACAAGCGGCTTCTGCAAAACCGCATTGAGTACATGAAAGATAAGATGGTCGAGTACATGCAGGCGACAGGTCAGAAAACCGCGAATGCCGGAACATTCAAGCTGACAATGCGGGAGAATAAGTCCTGCGAGATCACAAACGAAAGCGAAATACCGCTTGAATTTCTGAGGGAAGTTCCGGCAAGATTTGAACCGGACAAGAAAGCTATTCTTGCGAAGCTCCGCAGCGGCGAACAGGTCAGCGGCGCAAGCCTGAAAACAAATTACAGCGTAACAGCGAAATAAAATCTGATAAGGAGAATTAACATGAAGATGTATGAAATTATTGCTCATATTGAAAATAATCGTGTCGAGTCAAAGATAGGATTTGCAATTGTCAATATCACTCCTGAACTTGCAAAAATTATGCTTGAAAACAACACATCGAATCGGCGTGTCAGGACTGCTCTTGTAAATAAACTTTCAAATTATATGACGGAAGGGACATGGAAACTGAATGGAGAACCGATTGTTATTCGAGAAGATGGAACTATTGCGAATGGGCAACATAGGTTGCTTGCTATTATTAAGAGCGGGGTGTCAGTAAAGTGTGTTGTTATATGGGGAATTTCTACCGAAGATTCTTACACATATGATAGTGGAGCAGCGAGGCGAGTTGCTGATTCTGCAAAAATTATGCAATTAACAGGCTATTTGGATTCCGACAAAATGTATACGAATCCAGTTGTTATAGATTCTGCAAGACTTCTAATTGCATTGAGAAGTGCAAAAAAAACATATGGAGAAAATGTTGAGCCGTGGCATATAGATAATTTCATTCGATTCATTCCGATCGAGACAATTATATCGTATATTACAGACAATAAAGATGCGTTTGGGTTTATATATGAATGGTCATCAAAAGCCCGTATGTCCGGATTGAGAAAAAGGTGTATTTGGGCAGCTATTGCAGCGGCATATCTTAGTAATTATGACATTCAATTATTGTCGGAATTTTGCAAGCAATTTACAAGCGGAGCATCAGTAAACAAAGAGATTATTTATATGCGTGATTATGTTACGTCAATAAAATCAAGCTCTAACACGAGATTAAACTTTGATATTTACATGAAAATGCAAAAAATTCTGAACGACTTTGAAAATGGGAAAAGCATAACAAGAATTAGAGCAAATGGAAAAGAATCATATACAAACTATTGATGAAAATGGAGGTCATCGAGGTATGAGCAAAGTGCTTGAAAAGCTGCTTGCGGTTCAGATTGAACTGAAAGCACCGAAGAATCAGCGTAATAATTTCGGCGGCTACAATTACAGATCGTGCGAGGATATCCTTGAAGCGGTAAAGCCGCTGTGCATGAAGCATCAGTGCCTTGTCGTTCTATCGGATGATATGGTATGTAACGGCAATCGGTATCATATCAAGGCGACAGCCCGATTCTACGACATGGAAAGCGGCGAGTTTATCGAAAATACTGCATTTGCCCGTGAAGCCGAAACCAAGAAAGGCATGGACGATTCACAGATCACCGGAACAGCATCCAGTTATGCAAGAAAGTATGCTTTGAACGGTCTTTTCTGCATTGATGATACCAAAGACGCAGATACGGACGAATACAGAAAGCAGAACAACGCGCAGAATGCGCCTAGCAAGCCCGCAGAGCCGCCGCAGCCGATTGTGTGCAATGTTTGCGGCAAAGAGATTAGCAGCGTTAAAAAGGGCACACAGACGCTTACAGGCGCACAGGTTGCACAGCAGACCGGAGGAATGTGCCTGAAATGCTATAAGGCGGCACAGACATGATACAAGAGACATTCACAAAGCGTGATATGCCGAGAATCACGGCTATAATTGCCGGATTCTTCGGCAGTTGCGCGGATGACAAAGAGTACATGCTGGAAATCAAGGAGAAGAAGAAAAAGCGCAGTCTGGATGCCAATAGCTATTATTGGGTTCTTGTTCATAAGATAGCAGATGCGGCGAATGTATCTGTCCGGACGGTATACCGTGAACATATCCGCGATATCGGCGGCAATAATGACCTTGTATGTGTTCAGAATAAAGCTGTTGATGCTTTCTGCAAAGGATGGGAAAGCAAGGGGCTTGGATGGATTACAGAGGAAATGCCGTCAAAACTGGACGGATGCACGAATATCATGGTCTATTACGGCAGCAGCACCTATGATTCGCGGCAAATGTCAAAGCTGATTGACTGCGCAATCACAGATTGTCAGGAATATGGCATCGAATATCTTACTCCGGCAGAAATCGCAAGAATGATTGCGGCATGGGGAGGTGAAGATGGTGGCTGATATTCAGATTGTTCAAGGAGAATTCTATTGCACAGAGGGATCTCACAATTATTGTTTCAGTGATAATTGCAAAGATAATTGCGGATTCAACCCGAAAACTCATGAACCGTGTCCCGGATATCAAAGCAGAAGCAGAAAGCAAGATGACGGTACAATGGTTATTGATGAAGGGTGCATACATTGCAAATATCGCGAGATACACAAGGGCTTTCAGGCAAAGTCTTATGAGGTAAAGCCGCGTTTTGACAATTGGGAAGGTCATTGGTATGCAACATTATTTGTACGTGGTAAGTTCTATCATTGCATAAAAGTAAAGATAGACGGAATAACAGTGTTCGGAGATGATTCAGATGCAGAAAGCTGAAACCTGTTTCCTTTGCAAGCGCAATCGTCATGCAGGGCGGCTCGAACTTCATCATATTTTCGGCGGCGCAAGGCGAAAGCTGTCAACGAAATATGGGCTTTGCGTGACGCTTTGCGAGGAATGCCATAGGCTCGGCAAGCACGCAGTTCATCAGAGCGCTGAAACAATGCAGTATTTGCATGAATACGGGCAGCGCAAGGCTATGCAAGAAAACGGCTGGACTGTTGAGCAGTTCAGAGAGGTTTTCGGAAAAAACTATATTGATACGGAGGAATCAAACAATGGCACTTAATCGAGTTATCCTTTTCGGGCGCATCGTGCGCGATCCGGAATACAGACAGACCACATCGGGAACGGCAGTTTGTCGTTTCACGGTTGCTTGTGATCGGCAGTTTGCCAATAAGCAGACCGGAGAGCGAGAAGCTGACTTCATCGAATGTCAGGCATGGCGCAATACCGCAGATTTTGTCAGCCGCTATTTTCAGAAAGGCTCTGCAATCACGGTTGAGGGAAGTCTCCGCAATAACAATTTCGAGGACAAGAACGGCGTAAAGCATTACGGCTATGTTGTCATGGCTGATAATGTCGGTTTCGGCGGCAGCAAGTCAGACAATCAGCAGCAGAGCGCACCGCACTTCGATACAGTCCCGCGGTCCGGTCAGCAGAGCGGCTTGCCTAACGGTTTGAGCGTGGATGATTTCGAGGAGATTATTTCTGACGGTGAAACGCCGTTTTGAGGTGAGATAAATGGAAGAAAGCAAGTATATGGAGTTTCTCAAATCGAAAATGGCTATTGCCAAAGATACAGGCTTTGAGATATCTCCAAATGAGCTGAATGCGGCGCTTTTGCCGCATCAGCGAGATATTGTTGCATGGGCAATAAAAGGCGGCAGACGCGCTATTTTCGCTAAATTCGGACTTGGTAAAACCGTTATGGAGACGGAGTTTTGCCGAAAAGTCATTGATAAGATCGGCGGCAAAGCGCTTATTATCTTACCGCTTGGCGTAAAGCAGGAGTTCACAAGAGATGCGGTTGATATTCTCGGCTATGAAGCGCCTGAATATGTCAGGACGATGGAAGAAGTGCGAAACAGCAAAACAGACATTGTTATCACAAACTACGAAAGAGTGAGAGACGGCGATATTGATGTTACGTATTTCACAGCAACTTCACTGGATGAAGCGGCGGTTCTCCGTTCTTTCGGAAGTAAGACATATCAAGAGTTTTTGCGAAAGTTTCAAGGTGTGCCGTATAAGCTTGTGGCGACTGCGACACCTGATCCGAACAAATACAAAGAGCTAATTCACTATGCAGGTTATCTTGAGATTATGGACACCGGACAGGCATTGACACGGTTTTTCCAGAGAGACAGCACAAAAGCAAATAACCTCACACTCTATCCGCACAAAGAAGAAGAATTCTGGTTGTGGATTGCAAGCTGGGCTGTATTTGTCGGTAAGCCGTCAGATGTAAACAATGCATATTCAGATGATGGGTATAATTTGCCGCCGCTGCAAATCAACTGGCACAGACTCGAATCAAAGCACGATGATCCGATTGCAGACCGTGACGGACAGCAGAAGTTCATGTGCGATGCTGCTGCAAGTTTGAGCGATTCGGCAAAAATAAAGCGTGACAGCGTATCTGCAAGAGTGGCAAAAGCAAAAGAAATCATTGACGCAAATCCCGATGAACATTTCATCTTGTGGCATGATCTCGAGGAGGAACGGCATGAAATCAAGCGGCAGATTCCTGAATCTGTTGCAATTTGGGGCAGTATGGATTATGACCTGAGAGAGAAAAAAGTCATTGATTTTTCAGACGGTAAAATCCGGCTGTTTGCGACAAAAAAGATTCTATCCGGTTCAGGCTGCAATTTCCAGAGGTTCTGCAATAGGGCGATCTTTATCGGGATTGACTACAAATTCAATGATTTCATTCAGGCGGTACACCGCATATACAGATTTTTACAGACAAAAGATGTAATCATTGACATCATATATACCGATGAAGAAGATGAAGTTAAGAAGCAGCTTCTTGAAAAGTGGGAACGGTTCAACTATCAAGCCGAAAAGATGGAGAATATCATTCGTAAAAATGGCTTGTTTACGGTTGACCTGATATCTGAAAAAATGAAGCGAAGTATAGGAGTTGAGCGCGTGGTCGTTGAGGGAAACAATTTCAAGTATGTAAATAATGACTGCATTCTTGAACTTGAACAGATGGAAGAAAACAGCGTTGATGAAATTGTAACATCAATTCCATTCGGCAATCATTACGAATACACACCGAGTTATAATGATCTTGGGCATAATGAAGATAATGACCGATTCTTTGAACAGATGGACTACCTCACGCCGAATCTGCTCCGTGTATTAAAGCCGGGCAGAATCGCCGCTATCCATGTGAAAGACCGTATCTTATTTGGCAATGCAACCGGTGACGGGATGCCGACAGTTGACCCGTTCAGCGATTTAACCGTTATGCATTACATGAAGCATGGATTCCGGTACATGGGCAGAATCACGATCACAACCGATGTTGTGAGAGAAAATAATCAGACATATCGGCTCGGATGGACAGAGCAGTGCAAAGACGGCTCAAAAATGGGCATTGGCTGTCCTGAATACGTCTTGCTTTTTCGCAAACTGCCGACAGATACAACGAAAGCATATGCAGATGTACCGGTTAAGAAGTCAAAGCAAGAATACAGCAGAGGACGTTGGCAACTTGATGCACATGCTTACTGGAGAAGCAGCGGAGACAGGCTTATTTCCAAAGATGAGCTTGCAAATATACCGGTGAACAAGCTGCAAGCGGTATACAGCAAATTTTCAAAGCAGCATGTTTACAGCTATGAAGAACATGTGAAGCTTGCTGAAACTCTGGATGAGCAGGGCAGACTTCCGGCTACATTCATGGTTATTGCGCCTGCATCTCTGACTGATACGGTATGGGATGATATTCTCAGAATGCGGACATTGAATGCAGAGCAGAAAAAGAGAGATCTTCAGATGCATGTTTGCCCGCTTCAGATCGATATTGTGGAGCGCTTGATTGACAGATACAGCAATAAGGGCGATGTGATACTTGACCCGTTTGGCGGCATCGGAACAGTACCGCTTACAGCTATGAAGATGCAGCGCTATGGGATGGCGGTCGAACTGAACAACAGCTATTTTCGTGACGGAGTTGGCTATTGCAAAGCTTATGAAGATGAAATCAGCGCACCGACATTGTTTGATTTTATTGATGACGATGTGTGCTAAAAATGGTTTTATCTTGACAGTGATATTTTTTTACCCTATCGCACTAGAAATCTCTAGTTTGCTATTGACAAAACTAGAAAAATCTAGTATAATATAAGAGTAATCTAGTTCAGCCGAATGCGAGTTGAGCAGATTACAGCCGGTGTTCGGAGGGTCTAGCCCGTTCACCGTGTTAGGAAACCGAATACCGGCAGAACCGTCTTGATATAGCAGCTAGACCCTGTTGTATCTAGGCGGTTTTCTCATACCTGAAAGCAAGGTGATACAATGGCAGAATCGAAATTCAGCGATGAAGAAATGAAAATCATCAAGGAATGCCTAGAAAGTTACTCGAATTTTACAATGACTTTATTTGGTTTAGACGGTGAGTTCCAAAGCATGGAATCTCCAATTGAACGGAAATTTTACATTGCTCTCCGGATTGTTTCAAGAAATGAAAGAGCGTTCACGTGGATGCCTAGAATGGAAATACACGCAAATTCAGAAGTTCCGGCGACAGATTATCGCGCTGATTTTTGGATTTGTTCTCCGGATGAGATCGACATGCCAAATCCGCCTGTCTCTTTTTATGTTGAAGTTGATGGACGCGAATATCATCACATGACAAAAGAACAGGTAAATAAAGATTATCAACGAGAACGAAAAATACTGATTGCAACCGCAGAACCTATATTACGTTTCACAGGTTCAGAAGTATATAACGATCCTATCAAATGCGCACGAGAGACAATAGATATGTATAAAAGGCTTTATGTTGAATGGCTCAATGGACATGGAGTAAGGAGGTAAAAATGGCGGTAATACGAGTAAATAAGACAAAAGACTATACCGTCATGAGCAACACTCACTTGCGAGATAGGCGGTTGACATTAAAAGCGAAAGGTCTCCTTTCTGTAATGCTTTCATTGCCTGATAACTGGGATTATTCCGTTGAGGGTATTGTCGCTATATGTACAGAAAGCAAGACGGCAGTTCAAAGCACGCTCAAAGAGCTTGAAAACACTGGATATCTGAACCGCTCACAAATACAAGATGCGCATGGAAGATTCGATTATGTGTATGATATTTTTGAGCAACCGCAAGACAAAAAACCGCAAACGGAAAACCCGTTCACGGATAATCCGTGCACGGGTAATCAACCACAATTAAATACTAATGTATTAAATACTAATAAACCAAATACTAATACAGATATGACTCCTGAAAAAATTCAGGAAATATTCGACATGTATCATGATATTTGCAAGTCACTTCCAAAAGTGAAACTTGTGACCGATAAGCGAAAAAGCACTGTCAAGGCAAGATTAAAGAAATACGGCAAAGAGCAAATCAGAGAAGCATTCGAGAAAGCTGAACGGAGTAAATTCCTTACCGGACAGGTTAAGGACTTCAAAGCAAGCTTTGACTGGATTCTCAATGAGTCGAATCTTGCCAAAATCATCGAGGGCAACTACGATGATAAGTCAAGCGGCGGCAGAGAAAGCGGAGACTGGGATTACGTGGAAAAGGACGGTGTATGCTATGGAACAGACGGCAGCATCTATTTTTGACGCTTTCTCCGATATGATACCGGATGATTGCAAGCCGCTTTCTCCGCTGTCGTATCACGAATACGCGCTGAAGAAATGCGAATGGTACAACGAAAGCAGCGGCAATCTCAATGTATCGGACGGATACAACTGCGAAGAATGCAAGAATCGCGGCTACTTTCAGATTCTCGATGAAGAAGATAACCACGTAATGAGACCGTGCAAATGTCAGAGGGTGCGGACATTCATCCGGACTATGCAGGTATCAGGGCTTGGAGACCTTTATCGGCGCTGTACATTCGACAGATACAAGGTTGAGAACGATTGGCAACGGCAATGCAAAGAAAGCGCTCTTGCTTATGCAAAGGACAGCTCAAACGGATGGTTTTACTTCGCAGGGCAATCCGGATGCGGCAAAACGCATTTGTGTACCGCAATCTGTTCATATCTTGCAAGGCACGGAAGAACTATCATGTATGTTGTCTGGAAATCCGTTTATGATAAACTCGTGCAGACGAAATTCAAAGATGCTGAACATGAGCAAATCCTGAATGCGGTTATCAATGCCGATGTGCTTTACATTGATGATTTCCTGAAAACGCCAAGGAATGCAGAACCGGCAGCGGACATGCTGTCTTATGCATTGGAAATTATTGATGCAAGATACAAGGCTGACCGAAAGACAATCTTTTCGACAGAGTTCTCATTAGTTCAGCTTGAAAAGTTTGATGAAGCGCTTGGAAGCAGAATCGCAGAGAAAACAAGCAAGAACAAGATTCAGGTAAAGCGCGGCGATGGGAGGAATTACAGAACCAATGAAAAACCGTGAAAAACTGCTCGAACAAAGCATGTACGATCTGCTTGTGAAAATCAACGCCGGAATGCTTGCCGGATATGACTGCATCATGGATGTGTTTGACGAATCGACGGAGAGCGTTGCGAAACGATGCGGTGAGAACGGCGCGAACTGCGAGAAGTGCTTGCAGTCGTGGATGAACGAAGATCCGTTTTGAAAGGAGTGGACGGGATGACGATTGAAGAAGCAATTCAGCATTGCGAGGAAGTCGCACATGAGAAACGCATAGAATCCTGCGAATGTATCAGCGTGAACGATTTGGAAAATGCCGAAGCCTGTTATGAGTGCGGCGAAGAACATAAACAGCTTGCAGAATGGCTCACAGAACTGAAACAGCGCAGAGAGGCGGAGATCACCGCGCCGCCGAAAAGCAATGAAGAACATACAGCCGCATACTGGATGCAGAAAACAATGGATGCCGCACATGAAGCATACGACAGACTTAAAGATACGGTCGATTTTAAGAACGCAATAGCAGAAGCCGAAGCAATCAAACAAAGAATGGGAATCGGCGAAAAGAGGAAAATCACTAACGCCGACCGCATCCGTCGGATGACGGACGAGGAGCTTGCGGAATGGTTCGCTCCGCACATGATGTGCAATATTTGCTATAAAGAGGACAAACCGAATGGCTGTGACCGGAATGAATGTAAAAAGCACGCGCTTTCGTACATGAAACAGGAGGTGAGCGAAGATGCGACTGATTGACGCGAATGCGCTTCTGAAAAAGTGCATTGAGGGTGACGGAAACAATAAATTCACGGAAGGATATAACTTTGCAGTACAGGAAATATCCGCATATATCACGCTTGCGCCCACAATTGAGCCGGAAGTGCGGCACGGGCGGTGGGCGTATGGGTATAATTCGGAAGTTGGTATGTTATGTCATTTTTGTACGGTATGCGGAAACGAAGCGTATTGGGATACAGATTACGGTCAGCAGCTTTTCCAATTCTGCCCGAACTGCGGCGCACAAATGGATGCAGACCATATTGCTGACGATAGCAAAAAGGTTGGAGGTGCTTACAATGGCTGAACTGAAACCGTGCCCGTTTTGCGGTTCTTACAAATTCCGCATTGAAAAATACGGAAAGAATAAGAACGGCGGTTATCGGATAATCTGCGACAGTTGCAATGCTGGACAGCATAGCTGGCATGTATATAAATATCTGGCTATAAATGCATGGAACAGGAGGGCTGACAATGTCCGAACCGAAACTGCGTAACTGCCCGTTTTGTGGAGACAAACAGCATGTAACACACGTTGAACTGTCAAATGGGCTGCATTATGTCGAATGCAAAAGATGCGGCGCAGCTCCGCACAGGCTCGGCGCGTGGGATTATGAAACGGCTGTAAAATACTGGAACAGGAGGGCTGACAATGGCTGATTTGATTGATCGGGATGCGCTCGGCGTATCGCTTTTCCCTTTGGGCAAAAAGGATGCGGCTGATATTTACAGGCTGATTATGGACGCTCCAGCAGTCAACCGCTGGATTCCGTGCATCGAGAGGTTGCCGGAAAACAGATGCGGCGTTATTTTTACGGTTGACAGAGGGCATCCGTTTGTTTGCGTCGGCTATCGTATCAATATCGAACGTGAATGTTTAAAACTTCAAAGGTGGTTCGACAAACTGTCCGGTCTGAATTTCAGCGATTACGATGTCAAAGCATGGATGCCGATGCCTGACGCTTACGAACCGCCTGAAAAGGAGTGATACCATGCCTTTAGAATTTGGCGAAACAGAAAACGAACTTGCGGCAAGTTTCACAGTTGACGGTGCGCCGCAAGGCAAGGCAAGACCGCGAGTGACGCGTCATGGCACATATACTCCGGAAAAGACAAAGGAATATGAAAAAGCCGTGCAATGGTCTTATATGACGCAATGTAAGGGCGCAATGTTTCCGGATGTATCGCTCATGGTTGTGATTGATGCATACTATCCGATTCCGAAAAGTGCTACAAAGAAGAAGCATGAACGGATGCAGGACGGTTTGATTCGCCCGAAAGTGAAGCCTGACCTTGACAATGTGGCGAAAGCTGTATGTGATGCGCTGAACGGTCAGGCATATCGAGATGATGCGCAGATTGCCGCGCTGTGTGTCCGGAAGTGGTACGATGAAAAGCCGCGAGTTGAAGTACAGATTAGGACGGTGACAGACGAATGAAAGCCCATTACATCGGAAACAAGTCCGATTACAACAAACTGGCAATGCAGGTCGCCCGTGAGGAAGTGGAGCGGCAGAAAAAGACGGTGTGTGTGGATTGTGAGAAGAACATCGGCGATCAGGTTCTTGCGGTCACGCTGAAAGCATTGCAGGTTAGATACGGTTTCGGCAAGAAGCGCATGGAAGTAATCGTACAGGACGTTGAAAACCTGTTTTCGCTCTGTGCGGTTGACGGCAAGCGGTTCAATGCGGTTCAGGCTGTGGATTGGCTGCGGGATGCTATGGGTATTGACCTTAACAAAGGAGAGTGAAACATGAACAGCGAATTGATGCAAAAGGAGAAAGACGCTATCGAACGGCTGAAAGCGTTTGAACCGAAAGACGGCGAACCGTATTATCTCTGCTATTCAGGCGGCAAAGATTCAGATGTTATCCGCATTCTGGCACAGCTTGCAGGTGTACGGCATGAGATTCACCACAATCTGACTACGGTTGACGCGCCGGAAACAATCGCGTATATCAAAACAATACCGAATGTGATAATTGCTAAGGCGCGGTATGATGACGGCACACCGAAAACAATGTGGAATCTGATACCGAAAAAGAAATTGCCGCCTACACGCCTTGTCAGGTGGTGCTGTTCTGAACTGAAAGAATCAGGCGGAAAAGGTCGATTGCTGATAACTGGTGTGCGGTGGTCTGAATCTCAGAATCGCCGCGATAATCAGGGCGGCATTACAGTAATCGGGAAGCCGAAAGATACACAGAAGTTTCTAACTGATAATAATATAAATTTTCAGTTAACAAAGCGGGGGGGTGGTGTTGAACTACGATAACGAAATGCTGCGAGATAACAAAGACATTATGTCAATGTGTTTCAGAACACGAAAAACAATGTTGAATCCGATAGTCGAATGGACAGATTCGGATGTGTGGCAGTTTCTTCATCATTACGGCTGTCAGGGCAATCCGCTGTATCAATGCGGAGAGGCACGAATCGGATGCATAGGATGCCCTCTTGCAGGAGCAAAACAACAGAAAAAGGACTTTGCAAAATATCCGAAATACAAGCAGAACTATATCCGCGCATTCGATGCCCTTGTGCAAGAGCGCTGGCGGCTTGGTCTAAAAACAGACTGGACGGACGGCAAGGACGTTCTGAAATGGTGGTTAGGCGATGACAGAAATCAATTAACGCTGTTCGATGAAGATGAACTGTATGAAATCCTGTCCGATATGGGTGGATAGAGCGAAACAAACCGTAACAGCGCATAGCAAGCGATTCTAGACCGTTCTGCTCCGTTTCCGGTAAAACTAGGCGGATAGGGGCAGGGCGGCGGAAATCGCATTCTGGATGAAATGGAGATGATGCACATGGAAACGACTTATATGTACGGCGTGTATGACTGCGCGTATGTATGCAAGGAATGTGATTGCAGTATGCCGATGAACATAGGCGGCGAAGATGCTTCTGTGCATTTCAGGTATTGTCCGTTTTGCGGAAGAAAAGTCAAAGCATGGTATGCAGATGAATCAAGTGCGGAATGGTGCGAGGGAGAACAGAATGAAACGTAAATCATGTTTCGTAAATGGTCATTGCGCATATAACTGTCCGAATTTCCAGTGTGATGAATTTGAGGAACGGTTCGATCTTCCGGCAAGTGAAGCCGGATTGGAGAGAATCAAATGCAAAGACTGCTATCTGAATACCGGCGATTGCGAAGATTGCCTGTTTCAGCATAGCAAGGATTGTCCGGAGGTTGAAAATGGAAGCGAAAGAATCTTTTAAGCCGATAACTGATAGATACGGAAATGAACTGATAAGACCTGACGAAAAGCCGACATTTGATCAAGCGCTTGATTCATGGGCATTGCTGAATGAACTGCTTGAACTCGGCTATCCGCATAACTTTCAGCATGAGAAGCCACATATAAGCAACTATCTTTTCGATTTGTCGGCGCTGATTGATAAGGCAGTGAAAATCAAAAGGAGTGCGGACAATGACAAAAGATAACTGGAACGAAATCAAGAACTTTCGAGATCTTCCGGAAATGGCAGGATATGAAGTCATGGTATCTGCGGTCAATCCGTTCGGTCAGCGAGCAGACTTTCCGGCATTTCAAGGATACGGCGATTTCAAGTGGTACACGAATGACAGAACGAAAATGCAGGATGCCAAAAGCGGAAACAATGCGGTCAGCGAGTGCTGGAAAATCACACACTGGACGGAAATGCCGCGATTTCCTGCGAAGGTTGTTCTCCGGCGTGTCGATACGAACCGCGAAAAATCAGAAAAGTATGAATGTACGCATTGCGGCGGTATCTGCTATTTTCCGTATCATAAGCACTGGACTATCGGATATAAGTTTTGTCCGCAATGCGGCGAGGAGGTAACAGGGTATGAATGACGATATCATGAAGCGCGAATTTTCAGACGATTTTGTGCAGAAGATGCGGCACAGGGTTGAAATGAGTTATCACAAATACGGTTCAGCGCGTGATAACTTCGGTGCAGGTCGTGTCGATGCGCTGAAAACCGCTGAAATGTGTCTGGATGCATTCAAGCGCGATCACAACACAGAACACCTGATTGATGCGGCAAATTACCTCATGTTCCGATACAAATACCCGATGCCGGATGAATATTTCAGAGCAACAGGCAGTTCAGAAAGTGTCGGAACAGTCGGAACGCCGATAAACATGGAGAAATGATATGAAGAAAGATAATCCTTGTCACGGCTGTACAGACCGCCACGCAAGCTGTCACGGATCGTGCAAAGCCTATCTGGATTGGCACGAACAGCATGTGCAGAAACAGCGTGAAATCCGGTCGAAAATTGAAGCAGAGAACATGACGAATGCATTTTATATCGAATCAGGCATTCGGATTAAGAAAGACAGGAGGCGGAAATGACAAGAGGGCAAAAATCAAAGTGCCGCAGAATCGCTGAACACTACGGCAGAAAGAATCAAGAGCGGCAAGCTGTATCGGAACTGTGCGAGTTGCAGTATGTGTTGACACGGCGGCTTGAACAGCGACAAGCCGACTGGCAGAACGATTTGCTTGATGAAATGGCAGACTGTCTCGTCATGATCGAACAGCTCCGAGCGCTGTATGCTATTTCAGACGAAGAAGTGAATGACAGAGTGAATTTCAAGCTGAACCGTCAGCTTGAACGGATTGCGGACGGGGTGTGATGCAATGTGAACATTGCTTTACTGATTCTCGGTATCATCCTGCTAATCTATGTCGATGTGCAAATCGAACGGAGAAAAGCAGATGAATACCGAGATGCAGAGTTTGATTTATCGACCGTGAACGAAAAGTTGATAAAAGCCGACCAGACGCGAATCAATCTGAACGCAATGGAACAGCTTGCAACGGATTTGCGTATAAGCAGTCCGGAAATGCAGATTGTTTTGCAAATCACATGGCTTGACTTCAACGGGGATTCGCATGTGTATGATCTCTACTGTGACGGGATCAACACGGCGACAGAATCCATGCAGGCGGTGACGAAGCGGGAGATTTACGAGCTGAGAGAAGCACTTGCCTATCAATGCGCAGAGCTGAATTACGTCACCGCAAGCAATGAAGAAAAGCAAGACGGTGTTAGAAAAAACATCATAAAACAGGTGGGGGAGTGGTTGTTTGGCTGAAAAAGCATGTGAAATGTGCGGCAATTCTATTGAGGTGAAAGACAACAGACGGAAATACTGCGATGAATGCCGCAAGGTCAGAAAGCACTTTTTCGATGTGAATGCCGTCCACAAGGCAAGAGAGAAAGCACGCGAACGGAGACGATACGAAAGAGAACACTTCTTTGAAATGTCTATTGAAATCGAAAATCTCCGTTCAGAGGTTATCCGGCTGAGATCAGAGAACCGGAGATTGAGAGGTGAGCAATGACAAGCGGTGAGAGATACGAACGGCATGTTGCACGTAAGATGCGGTGGCGGCTGTGGCTGTTCGTGAGAAGAATCGGCAAATCAGGGGATTACGGAGCGGATGTGATTGCGCGAGGTTTCCTGTTCACGAAGATTGTCGTGCAATGCAAATGTTACAGCAAGCCTGTCGGGGTAAAAGCTATTCAGGAGGCATATGCCGCTAAGTGCTACTATGGCGCATCCAGAGCGGCGGTCGCAACTAACAGCACGTTCACAAAGCAAGCGAAACGGCTTGCACAAGCATGTCACGTTGAAACGTGGGAAAGATATTAGGAGGTACGATATGTCAGGATTGTATGAGTTCATCTGCGGAATGGCACTCGGCGGATTGCTTGCTCTTGTGTTCTTCTCGCTCGGCATGAACATCCAGAGAAAGATTGACGGAAAGGAGAACGAGGATGATTAAGTGGATTGAACTTGCCGACAACTGGGAATCCGTCAAGGCGGCAGCACGGTCAACAATCGGCAAAGAGGGACACGGAGACTATCCGTCCGACAAGTGGAAAAAACAAATCCTGCTTGCAGAGCATTCGCCTATTCGCAGATTGCGTGTTCGGTGGAAATGGATTGACCTGCCTTATTGGGTATCAGTTCACCTTGTCCGGCACAAGTTTGGTATTGAGCATTGGGTTTCGACACAGCGCACAGACCGCACCGGAGTTGACCGCACCGAAAAGACGCAAGATGCGCCTGTAACGCATGAGTGCGAGGCGAATGCACAGGCTTTAATCAATATCAGCAGAAAGCGGCTGTGCATGCAAGCTGCACCGGAAACGCGCAGAGCATGGACGGAAGTCAAAAACGAGATTGCGAAAGATGATCCTGTGCTTGCATCGGTCATGGTGGCTGAATGCATCTATCGCGGTTTCTGCCCTGAAATGAAGTCCTGCGGTTACTGCAACACGCCGGAATACCGCGAAGAACTGACACGATACAGAAAGGAGTTTATCAATGAATGAGTTTCTGACAGTCGAACAGGATTTTACGATGTCAAATGCATGGAAAAGGCATTACGAAAGTCAGCATGAACGGTCTCTGAACGGGCGGCAGAGAGCGAATGACAAAAAATGGAGAGCGATGTCATTCGGTAAGTTTGAGCCGAAAGCCATATGGAAACGCTGCTTTTCCGGCAGAGAGGAATATGCGACATGAAAGCAATCAAGATGCAATACACAATCTGCATTCAGGTGCTGTTTGCGGCGGCTACAGGCGCGTTTGTGGCGGCTCTTGCATGTGACGAGTATGTAATAGCCGGATTAAGCGCGGCGGCATACAGCGTGCTTAAAGCGCTATATTGGGCGGTTGAGAAAGGAGAAATCTTCAATGATGTATGAAATCATCGAATACCGGAAAGATGAAAACGGCAAGGAAAAGCAATCGGCTTGCTATGATGTGCCTGCGGTTGAATTGGCTGCTACGATGAAATCACTTGACAGCAATGTCAAGCAAGGAGTGATTAGTAGCTATGAGATCGTAGAAGTGTGAAAGGGGCAATTTATGACGGCGAAAGAGTATCTTTCACAGTACATAACAGCAGGTGAAGAAATCAAAGCGCTTTGCTATGAACTGGAAAGAGTAAAGTCAATCTCCGAAAAAGTCACGGTTTCTTTTGAAAGTGACGGCGGCGCATCCGGTTCGGTGAACGTCAACAAGATTCCGGAAGCGGTCGAAAGAATCATGGAGATTGAAAGAGATATTGGCGAACGTGTAACAAAACTTGCTTTCCTGCGAATTGATATCTATAACACGATTTGCAGAGTGCCGGACGGAAAGCTGCGCGTGATTCTCTTGAAACGGTATATTGGCAATGAAAGCTTTGAGCGAATTTCGTATGATATGGGTTATACTTATAAGCATATCACACACAATTTGCATCCGGCAGCTTTGGAAGAAGTCGAAAAAAATATGAAAGATGCACCATAATTTCCTTGTATTTACCATTAAAGGAGTGGTATACTATAATTGCCCCAAAGGGGCAAAAGCGTGGAGGCGCATCGCGTGTGCGAATAGTATGCTCAAATGTCTGGAGGGACGCGAAATGGAAATAAAATGTTGGGAATGTGGGAAACCTGCAACAGTTAAACACAAGATAAAGGTTAATCGCGGCGGCTTTAATGAATTGGAAGTTGCGCCACATCAAGAGCGCTGGAGATGTTACTGTGAAGAATGTAATGCCCTTGTTTCAGATAGAATCAAGGGCATAAAAGAAGAGTATGTTCGTTTGAAGAAAGCAGTAATGTTTGAAAATGCAATCGGTATAATAGAAGGACAGAACTTGAATATTTATGACTATAAGGAAGCCATAGAGGTTATTAAATGTTATGCCGAAGAAAATCCTGATAAGTTCGACAGCGCGGATGAAATTGTTGCGGCGATAATCCTTGTACATAATCGCGTGCATTGTAAGCCGCAATATCCAGTTGGACGCTACAGAGTTGATTTCCTCTTGCCTGATGAGTTTGTTGTGCTTGAAATTGACGGTGACCGTCACAAGCATAAAAAATATACTGACAGCGAAAGAGACAAAGAGATCAAAGCTATTCTTGGATTTAACTGGGAAATTATAAGAATCGACACAGAACTTATTAGGTCAAATGCAAAGGAACTTGTGAAAGCAATACGAAAGATATTTGAATATCGCGTTTTTGGCAATCACAAGGATATTTACAGTAATCCCTCGAAAGAGTGATTATAAATTTCCGGTCTGGATACCTCCATTTCAACTTTTCCTTACAATCTGCCCTCTCATGCAATAGTGTGAGAGGGCGAAATATTTGCAAAGGTGCATGAGCCGGAGCAAATTCCAATATAGCGGTAAACAACAACCGCAAGCCGCGAAGAAAGGCGGTGAATGCGGCTATGGCGAAAGGACATGAAAACCTGATTCCACTTCCGGAGCGTGCAAAGGATGTGCAAAGGGCTATCCGTTCCAAGGGCGGAAAAGCGAGAGCACAGAAAGCACGCGAGATAAAGTCATTCCGTGAAGCCGCTGAATGGGGCTTAGCAATGACAGCAAATGCGAATGTAAACGGCGAACAGATGCAAGTCACACAGTATCAGCGCATTATTATCATGCTGCTGTCAATGCTCAATGATCCGGAAGATAAAAGATTCTTTCAGGCTGCGCAGATGCTTGCACAGTTCCGGTCAAGCGGATATGTCGAGGAAAAGATGCTTGCGGAGATTGAGCGTATAAAAGCTGAAACAAAGCGTTTGCAAGGCGATACTGAACAGCATAACGGTATGCTTGAAGATCTGATAAAGGGGCTGCAAAGCGATGTACACACCGAAACAGAAAGCCCTGATGCAGATGTGGCAGACGGGCAAACTGAAACGACTTAATCTCTTAGAGGGCAGCGTATCAAGCGGCAAAACATGGATTTCACTTGTTTTGTGGGCATTCTGGGTCGCTAGTATGCCGAAAGACAAGCAGTATATCATGTGCGCGTATACGCTCACCTCTCTGAAAACAAACTGCCTGATTCTTTTGCAGGAGCTTGTCGGAGAGGATAACTTTTCTTTCTCCATGTCTCAAAAAGAAGCGTGGCTGTTCGGTCGGCGTGTCCGTATCGAGGGCGCAAACGATGAACGAGCAGAAAGCAAGATTCGTGGTGCAACTTATCAGGGCGCATATGTTGATGAAGCGTCAAAAGTTCCGCGTGGATTCTTTGCAATGCTGCTTTCTCGTTTGAGATTGCCGAATGCAAAGCTGTTTGCGACTACAAACCCTGAAAACCCGTCTCATTGGCTGAAAGTTGATTATATCGACAGAGCAGAAGATTTGTCATTCCTTGACATGAAATTCCTGCTTGACGATAACACAACACTTCCGGCTGAGTATGTCGAGAATATCAAGCGCGAATATACCGGCGTTTTCTATGATCGCTTTATCCTTGGCAAATGGGTACAGGCAGAGGGCTTGATTTATCCGATGTGGCAAGATGCGCTGGAACATCCGCCGACACGAAAAGCGGAAAAGTATGCGCTGTCTATTGATTACGGCACACAGAACGCTTTTGCAGCTAACCTGTGGGGGCGTTTCAATGGTGTATGGTATCAGATAAAGGAATACTATTACAGCGGGCGCACAGAGCGCGTACAAAAGACTGACGAGGAATATGCAAACGACCTTGACGCATTTCTCGAAAGCTATGTGCCGGACGGATGCGAAAGCAATAGAAATCCGGTGAAATTCTTAAAGCAAGGCGAAAAGCTGTTGACGATCATAGATCCGTCAGCAGCTTCTTTTATTGCCCTGCTTCGTAAACGGCAGTATTACAAGGTTGTAAAGGCGAATAATGATGTGCTTGACGGCATCCGCGAAACGGCAACGGCAATGCACACGGGTAAGCTAAAAATAAATCCGGACTGTGAGAATACAGTCTTTGAATTGCAAAGTTATGTGTGGGACGAAAAAGCGGCGGATGATAAGCCGGTGAAAGTCAACGATCATTCGCTTGACGCTTGCCGGTATCTCTGCTATACGCTTCACATAACAAAGAAACACGCCGAATATACGGCAGTATGGGATTGAAAGGCGGTGAAGCACATTGTATACATATCAGGACTTAGAGAAAGTGCTTGATGATGAAGAAAAGAAAGTCGCGTTTGTGCTTAGCTGCATAAACGATTTCAAGAGTTCAAAAGCCTATGAGTTCGGCAAGGATGCAAAACAGTATTATGAGGGCACGAATCCGGTGCTTGAAAAGTATCAGAAGATTGTCTATGATATGCAGGGCATCGGACATGTTGATGCAGTAAGCCCGAATCATAAGATTTACAGCCGGTACGTTTTCAGCGCTATTACAGAGGGTACGCAATACCTGCTTGGTAACGGCGTATCATTTGATAATCAGGCGACAAAAGAGCGGCTTGGCGGTGATGGACTTGACACTGTTCTGCAAAGGCTGCTTGACGATGCGCAGGTGTACGGCGTAGGTTGGGGCTTCTGGACTGGCGAAAGCCTGAAAGTTATCCCCTATTTGCAGTTCTATCCGCTGAAAGACGAAAACACAAGCGAAGTGAAAGCAGGCGTGCGCTTCTGGCAGTTATCGGATGAAAAGCCGCTCCGCTTTGTGCTGTATGAGCTTGACGGCTTCACAGAGTACATCCAGAAAGCCGGAGAAAAGCCGGAAGTCCTGCAACCGAAACGGGCTTATAAACAGGTTGTGAAAACATACGGTGCAAATCTGCCGGATGAAATCACAGAATCTGAGAATTTCCCTGATTTCCCGATTATTCCGCTTTACTATATCAATCAGAAGTCAATCCTCTGGGGCAATACTGCCGCGGTGGATGCTTACGATATGCTGAATAGTAAAATGGTGAATAACATTGATATCGGCAATCTTGTCTATTGGGTGCTGAAAAACTGCAATGCAATGGACGAGAATGACGATGCAGCATTTGTGGCGAATCTTATCAAGTCTCATGTTGTACATGCGGACGGTGATGACGGCGCAAGCGCTGAACCGCATCAGGTTGAAGCTCCGGTAACAAGTACAGAGGTCGGCATTGCAAGGATCAAGCGCCTTTTAGACGAAAACTTTATGACTTGTGATGTTGAGTCAATCAGAAGCGGCAATGTGACGGCTACACAGATTAAAGCGGCATATCAGAAGCTTGACGCAAAGACATCCAAAACGGAATACTGTGTGATTGAGTTCATGAAGCGGCTGTTTACGGTTGTCGGCATTCCGGACAGTGAAAAGTTCACTTTCCGTTGGGATAGAACAATCAATAAAAACGAGGAAATCACAAGCATTTTACAGGCGGCTGCATTTCTTGATGAAGAAACCGTAACAAGAATGCTTCTTGAAGTTCTCGGAAAGATTGATATTGTCGATGAAGTGTTGCAGCGGCGTGAAGAACTTGCAAAGGAAAGATATGCTCTTATTGCCGCAGAGAACGGCGCAGAACCGCAGGAACAGTAAAGGCGGTGAAATATGGCGGTGCTGATTCCTCGCCCTGAATACCCGCCTTTCAGCGCATCTGGTGCGGTTGACGCAGGGCGTGAAGAAGTTGACAAGATTCTCGCACTGGGTGAAAGCAAGATTCACAAAGAATACACACAAGCGGCGCGTGAGATGAGAAAGAAAGCCGATGAATACTTATCGCAGTTTTTAGCAGAAGATGAAAAACGCGTTAAGCTGCTAAAAGCCGGAAAGATTACCAAAGACGAATACACGCAATGGCGCATCTCTCACATTGCGACAGGTCGTCGGTGGTATGAAATGGCATATGTGCTTGCAACGGACATGACGAATGCAAATCAGATCGCAGCAAGCATCATAAACGGATTTATGCCGGATGTTTTCGCTGTCGGGTACAACTACTCATTGTATCAAGGCGAATTGACAGGCGGCTTTCAGACATCATTTTCGCTGTATGATCGTGATACGGTCAGGCGGCTTATATCGGAAAATCCCGAATTGCTCCCTGTTGAATCTAAAATCAATATTCCGGTCGATATGCGGTGGAATGTGGAGCAGCTTTCCAGTGCTATGACACAAAGCATCCTGCAAGGTGAAGCGATTGAAAAGATTGCTGAACGCCTTGTATCGAATGTCGCCGGAATGAATGAGCGCACAGCTATCCGCAATGCGAGAACAGCGACAACGAGCGCAGAGAACGGCGGCAGATACAACGGATACAGGCGATTGAAAGCCGCAGGTGTTGATTTAACGATAGAATGGCAAGCGACCTTAGACGGAAGAACGAGACATACGCACAGACTGCTTGATGGTCAGCGGCGCAATGTCGATGAACCTTTTGAGGTTGACGGTCAGAAGATTCTGTATGCCGGTGATCCGTATGCACCGCAGGGATTGATTTGGAATTGCCGCTGTACTATGCTTGCATGGGTAAAGGGCTTTGAAGAAAATATCTTTTTGAAAGCGCAAACGCATCCTGATAACATGAGTTATGCAGAGTGGAAGTTTGCAAAGCAAGAAGAATATGACAGGCAGAAAGCAAGCAAGGCAAAACGCAAGCCAAATCCGGATAATCCTGCATATTGAGGTGATTTCATGGCTGACTTTGATATTAAGATAACGGATAATTCCGGTGAGCTTTTACGGCAGTTTGAGCGGTCTTTGCAGATTGCGCTTGAAGCTGTCGGAACACAGGCAGAAAGCCACGCAAAGCAAGTCATTTCAGACGCGCTTGTATATGGTCATACCGATTTAATGCGGCATGGCGAAAAGGATAATTCCCGTGTTGATACCGGCAGACTCCGAAATAGCGTAGCACATGCAGTCCGTGAACATGATGCATATATAGGCTCTAATCTGGAATACGCTCCGTATCATGAACTTGGTACAGGCATATATGCATCGCAAGCGGGCGGCAGGCAAACGCCGTGGACATACAGAGATGCAAAAGGCAATTTTCATAAAACACGCGGTTTGTATCCGATTCACTTTCTGAAAAAAGCCGCTTCTGAGCATTCAGAGGAATACAAGGCAATCATTGAGAAGATTCTCAAAGGCGAATGATAAATTATCAGCGTTCACAAAGTACCGTGAGCGCTGATTTTTTATACAATATCCGAAGCGCAAAGAAATGCGCCCGAAGAACAGGAGGAATTTACCAATGGCACTTACTCGCAGTTTTTTGAAAGCTCTGGGCATTGAGGAGGAAAAGATCGGTGAGATCATCAATGCACACAGCGAAACCGTTTCCGGTCTGAAAGCCGAAATTGAGAAGTACAAAGGCGATGCTGAAAAGCTGCCGGAAGTACAGAAACAGCTTACAGAAGCAACAGAAAAGCTGAAAGCCGCTGATTCTGACGGCTACAAAGCAAAGTATGAAGCTGAAAAAGCTGCTCACGAAAAGCTGAAAACGGACACGGCAAACGAAAAGACACGCAATGCAAAGGAGACTGCGCTGCGTGAAGCACTCAAAGCGGCAGGTTACAGTGAAGCCGGTATCAAGAAGATTGCCAAATATGGCGGCTTTATTGATTCCGTGAATCTGGATGAAAGCGGCAAGCTGAAAGACGGCGACAAGCTGCTTGAATATGTTGCGGCAGAGTGGAGCGAGTACAAAGGCACATTCAAAACCGAATCTGCAAATCCTGCAAATCCGCCTATCTCCGCGCCTGAAAAGAAAGTAAGCGCAGATGCAGCGGAGGCAGCAAAGATTTTTGCAGAACTCCATGCACAACAGTATGGAGAAACAAAACAACCCACAAAGGAGGGGTAAAACATGAGCTTTATCGAAAATAAGACTGATGCGCCGTCTTACAGAGCAGGTTTTTTCCTTGCATCTGAGGATTGCAAGCGTATCACGACAGAGATCGCGCAGAGCGGTGCAACGACTGTCGGAACCGCAAAGTATGTGAAAGCCGGTACGGTTTATCCGTCCAATGACGGCAATGCAATCGGTATCGTTTATGAGGATGTCGATGTCACTTCCGGTGATATGGCAGGCTCTATCGTTACCGATGGCGTGATTTATGAGGACAGACTGCCTGCATCTGTTGAAAGCAGCGCAAAAGCTGTACTGACAGGAATCCGCTTTATTTCGTCTGCTCCGGCTGTAACTCGTCCGGCATGGCTTGCAGGTGAACTGATTTCTCTTTCCGTCACTTCTGTTGCAAGCGCAACGAATACCGGAAAGACTGCTGTCACCTATTCCGGCTATACGCTCGGAAGCGGCGAAACGCTGAAGTACAAGATTGATTCCACAACTGCTCCGGCTGTTGCACTTGGCAACACTGACTGGACGGGTTGGACTTCTTGGAACGGTACTGACGAGATTTCGTCTACTACCGGTTACAAGATGACGCTTGCAGTCGTGGATAACGGCGGTGCTGCAAAAGCTGCCGGTTCTGCCGATGTGACTGTCAAGGCGGCAGGCTAATAGAAAGGAGTGACGCATAATGTCTATGTGGGAAAACAACATTCTCGGTTTCGTTCGCAATGAAGCATGGCTGAATACCGGCTTCAACGTCAACCGTCAGACTGATCCGATCGACGGTCTGTTCGGAGATGAAAAGACGGATAACATCACGGCAAAGTGGCAGTCTATCGCTGCTGGTTATTCTCTTCCGATGATGGCACAGTTCCATGCTTTTGATGTGGAAGCACAGCAGACTGTCCGCGTTCCGGTCGATACGCACAACATCGAAAAGGGACTGATTAAGGTCAAAATCAATCAGTCTGAAAGACTGCGCACACTGATTCGCAGCGGCGTTCAGGGCGATAAGAACCTCTGGAGATACGTCATCAATGACGGCTACAACCTCTCTGAGCAGGTCATTACCAGAACAAAGGTTGCCAAGAATGAAGCGCTTGCAACCGGACAGCTCACAATCAACGAGAACAACCTGTCTCTCACGATTGATTACGGCGTACCGGCAAACAACAAGAATCTTTCGCTTGTTGTCGGCGCTGACACGGATGTTCCGGTGCAGATTCAGGCAATCATCGACAATGCGCTGACGCAGGGCGTTACCATTGATACGATTGTCACCTCTCGGAAGGTCATCAATCAGCTTCGCGGCAATAAGTCTGTTCAGACTGCAATCAATGGCACGCTTGCACAGGGCGCAATGGTCAGCATGGCGGCTCTGGAAGCTTGGCTGTCTGCTGAATACGGTATCAATCGCGTTGTGACGAATGACCTGACCTATAATGCTGCAACCGGTCTGGATGCAACTGGCAAGCCGAATGTCACGATTCGCCGGTATTATCCGCAGGATAAGATTACCTTTATCGCAACGAATCCGGCAGGTCGTGTCGGTGTCGGTCTCTGGGGCGATCCGCCGGAGATTGAACTTTCCAGATACGGCGCACAGGTCGGCACTGGCGGCTCTGCTTTTCCGTTCGTGTACATCACGCAGTATGCCGAAAATGATCCGGCTGTTGTCTGGACAAAGGCAAGCGGTCTGTTCATTCCGGTTATCTACAACCCGACACACATCTTCATCGCAACTGTTTCCACGACAGGAGCGTGATTGAATGTACTGTGTAATTGAGTTTTTCACGGATTTGCAGGATAACAACCATGCTTATAACGTGGGCGATACATTTCCCCGTGACGGCATGGCTGTTACGCCTGACCGAATCAAAGAGCTTTCAGGTACGCAAAATAAGCGCGGCATTGCTCTGATTGAGGAGGTACGAGTGACGGTGAAATCCGGCATTGAAGAAATCAAAGTCATTCCGGATGAAGCTGAAACCGTGGAGAATGAACCGCGCAAGCGCACAAGAAAGCGCAAAACCGAAGAATAAATGAGGGCGGTGTGATATGGATATTACCGAAATCTGCATGGAATGCAGAAACTTCTTTGCTCCGGCAAGCAAAAAAGATGACAAGTCTTTTATCCATTCCGGAACTTTCACAATCAGCGGTCACAATATCACACCGCTTGATTTTATCCAAGAGGGACAGTATTTCCGAATTGTCGGCAGCGCAATGAATGACGGCGTATACTGCAATGATACGGAATCGCTTGAAATTCTCACAGATGAAACCTTTGACGGCGCAATCTGGGAAATGAGCGTACCGCGTGCATTCCTGACAATGTGTGCGGATATTGATGCATGGCGAAATGCAAATGAAGCTGTTGACAGTTCCAATATGTCACCTTACACATCCGAAAGCTTTGCCGGATACAGCTACCAAAAGGGCGGCGGTGTATCGCAAGGCACAGGCAATGCGGTCACATGGCAGGCGCAGTTCTCGAAGCGTCTTAATGCGTGGCGGAGGTTGAACATCTTATGAGTTTACTTGATGAACACAAAGAACAGTTTGCGTTCATGGATAAGTCACACACAAGAGATGCAGAGGGCAATCCTGTCGTAACGTGGACGCAGAGTGAAACATTCCTTGCAGCTTTGCGGTTCGATAGCTCTGTGCAAGCAAAACGCGCACAGGCAGAGGGCGTTCAGGACTTATACACGATCATTACCGGAAAAGAAATCGACCTCGAATACAATGACGTTGTGAAACGTCTGGAAGATGGTACGACTTTCCGAATCACAACATCCGGTAAAGATAATAAAACGCCTAAGTCGGCGGGTTTGAATATGCGGGCTGTATCAGCAAAGGTGTGGGATATTCCCGATAACGAGATGGGGTGATTGAATGACGAAAGCGCAAGCACTATATGAGTTCTTTTCAAGCTTTTCCCTAGAAGCGTGGGAAGAAAACAGCGTATACATGCTTGAAGAGCCGCCTGCATTCCCCTATCTCACTTACGAAAAGCGGTTTGATTCCTTTGGGGATTATGACACCGCAATTTCATTCAGCACATGGCATCGGTCAACATCGTGGGCTGCATCTGACGCAAAAGCGGAAGAAATCTCCGCAGCAATCGGCAGAGGCGGCACGATCATACATGTTGATGATGGCTATTTGCTTATTATGCGCGGCTCACCGTTTGCGCAGTCGCTCGGAGATCCCTCTGACGATATGATAAAGCGAAAGCTTTTCAATATCACGGTGAGATTCTACACAAATAACTGAAAGGAGTGGTATTATGGGTATGCTGAACATCACAGAATGGGATATCATCACCGAGGAGCAGTTTGCTTCTATGGTGTTTGATTCCGGCGTGATTGTGAAAGACTTTGACCCTACGACTTTCACAGTTCCGGATGCAGATGATATTCTGTGCGTGACTTCCGGCAACATTTCTCATAGCTTTTCGCATACAATCGTAAACCTTGCGGATGATGTGAACAATATTCACATTCAGCCGAAAGAAACGGTTGTTGTGACCGGATACACAAATCCGACAATCACATTTACCGCGCTCGACTGCACGCCTGAAATGTTTAAGTTCCTGCTCGGATTTGCGGATAAGACTGGTAACAAGGTTGCACCGGCAATGACGGTTGATACGGATTCTGACTTCCAGAACCTTGCGCTTATCCTGAAGCGCGTTGGCGGCGGTCTTGCTGCGATTGCGCTTTCCAATGCGCTTTCGACAGGCGGCATTTCGCTGACAACGACAAAGGGCGGCAAGGGTACATTCTCCGTTACTGTGACCGGATACGGCTCTATTGATAGTCCGTCCACAATTCCGGTCGAGTATTACAGCATTCCGGCTGTTGCTGTCGATCTGGATATTCACGAGGTTACTGTTGCTGTCAATGCGACTGTGACTCTGACTGCAACACCGCATCCGTCTACTGCAACGGTTACATGGGCATCGGATAATACTGATGAAGCGACTGTTGCAAGCGGCGTTGTGACCGGAAAAGCTGTCGGAACTGTAACAATTACAGCAACGGCAACTGATTCTGATTCCAATACCGGCACAGATACATGCATCGTGCATGTGGTATCTGCTGGAGCTTAACTAAATACCACAAAAAAGCCCTCAGAATGCGTTTCTGGGGGCTTTTTAGTATATAAAGGGGTACGAGTATATGGATAACGAAAACAAGCGCAAAACGCTTGCAAATTGCAAAAACAGCGAGTTTCTGCCTGCTGCAATGAAAGCAAGAAAGATTGTTTGCGAGACATATAAGCAAATCAACGTCAAAGAGATCGTTGAACAGTTCAAAGATGATGATACTGCGGATGCAACGAAAATGCTTGATATGATTATGAGCATTATCGGCGCAATCTTTACTGAATATCCGGCTGAAACCGTCCGCCTTGCGGCAATCGCCGGATTTATGACCGAAGAAGAAGCTGAGAACATTCCGCCTACGGATATTTTTGCAATCCTGCTTGAATGCGCATTGTCCGTGAGGGTTCTTGATTTTTTTATCAGTGTGGACAATATGGGTGGGAAAGATACGGGCGGTATCTATCCTGCATTGATATTCTTGCGTGTGATCTCTGGGGCGATGAATACATCGGACAGCGAATCGCAGCAGAACACGAGCGATACGAGCGAGAGTGCGTCTGTTGGGGATACGTTGGAGAGTGCCTGAATGAGCTAACACGGGGCGCAATGAACACGCGGCTATTCGATATCCTTACAGGCGATAGAGCGCCGGAAATGAGCGCAGACGCAGCGAGAGCGGCGGTTCTGTCTGAGTTTGAGAAGTTAGGTGGTGAGAGCGAATGAATGTATTTGACTTACAGGCGAAAATCAGCCTTGATGCAAAGGATTATGAAAAGGGGCTTGGTGAAGCTAAGAGCAAGTTCAGCGGCTTTGCAGACGGATTAAAGAGCGCTGTCGGCAAGGTCGGCGATGTTCTTGCAGGTATCGGCAAAGCGGCGGCTGTCGGCGTAGGAGCAGCTAGCACAGCGCTTACGGCATTGACAAAGCAGAGCCTTGATGCAGTCGGAAGTTATGAGCAGCTTGTCGGCGGTGTTGATACGCTGTTTAAGGATGCATCTCAAAAGGTTCAGGAGTATGCAAATCAGGCATACATGACAGCCGGATTATCTGCAAATGAGTATATGGAGACTACGATACAGTTCTCCGCTTCTCTAATTCAGGGATTGAAAGGCGATACGCAAGCAGCGGCAGATATCGCTAATACAGCAATCACTGATATGGCAGATAACGTGAATAAGATGGGCACAACTATGGAGGCGGTTCAAAACGCATATCGTGGTCTTTCCCGTCAAAACTTCATGATGCTTGACAACCTTGCTCTTGGATATCAGGGAACAGCGGCGGAAATGGCGCGGCTTATCAATGATTCCGGCGTTATGGGCGATGCATTTGAAGCGACTGCGGATAATGTCAAGGAAATCTCCTTTGACAAGTACATCGAGGCAATCCATGTGATTCAAGAGGAAATGGGAATCACTGGTACTACATCGAAAGAAGCAGCAGGAACGATTACTGGTTCTGTTGCTTCTATGAAAGCAGCATTTCAGAATTTTCTTACCGGAACAGGCAGCGCAAAGCAGTTCACCGATGTTCTTTCAACAGCATTCGGCAATGTAAAAAACAACCTGAAAGACATCATTCCGCGATTGACAGAGGGGCTTACGGAACTTGTCGATCTGCTTGCTCCGGAGATCCCTGCTGTTGTTGAAGATTTGCTACCGCCTATCATTCAAGGTTCTTCAACGCTGCTGACAGGGCTTGCAAAGCGTCTGCCGCAGTTGCTTACCGCTATACTCCCATCACTTGCGGAGGGCGTGGTTGACGTAACAACTGCGCTTGTCGGCGTTCTGCCGGATTTGATTTCAAGTCTGAAAGAATCAATCCCGATTGTACTGCGTACAATTTGGAGCAAGAAAGATGAACTTGCAAAAGCGGGAAAAGAACTGATTGATACACTGATTCCGAGTGAACCGAAAGACCTGATTAACAAGGCGTTCGATGTTCTGGACAGCTTTCTAAACGCAATTACGTCAAAAGAGGCGCTCGATATTTTTTTTGATGAAGAAAACGGAGCTATAAAGATTATCGGCGCTCTTGGCGAGGCACTTGTCGAGGTTTCAATAAATCTTCTGGAATCAGCTACAACGATTATTAAAAACCTCGGCGATTATCTCAACGATGAAGAGAACCGAAAGCAGATTTTTGAATCCGCAAAAGAGGTTGTTATCAAGATCGGCAAGGGATTGACTTCACCGGAGGCAAGGGACGCTCTCGGCGGTTTTGTTGTAGAGTGTGCGAAGTTCATTGCAGATACATTTATCGGCGGAATTGACTGGGATGCAAGCGGCGGAGAGATTGCCAAGCAACTCATAAACGGATTCTATAACAATCTTTTTACAACAAAGCTCGGAACGTGGCTAGGCGAACATTTTTCCGATGATATAGACGCGTTAGAGCAAGAATATCTCATGTCTGACACGGACAAGTCATACACCGAATGGAGAAAAGACAGAATAGATGCAGGAAACAGAGAAGCGTATAACGCAGTAATTCCGTTTGACGAATCTCAGCTGAACAGTGCTGCACAGGCTGCGTATTGGGCTTCTCAGCATTCGCACGGCTATGCAACCGGATTCTATGCTACACAGCCGACATGGTTAAATCATACGCTGGTCGGTGAAAACGGTTCAGAGGTTCTCTTGCCGCTTGACCGTAACACAGAATGGATGGATAAACTTGTTGAAAAGATGGGCGGCAGAATTGGCGGCGGAAACATTTATATTACGGTGAATGCGCCGACAAGCGATGCCAGAGCTATTGTTTCAGCGTTTGATGAAGAGTTCCGGAATTTGCAGATTATGCAAGACAGAAGTCGGGGAGGTACAGGATGGAAGTAACAAGTGTTGATTTTTTCGCCCTTGACGGTATCTCCTGCTCTGATGTCGGCTTATGGTGCGATACGCCACCAATTCAGGTGCTTGCGGATGAGCGCGGCAATAATTTTCAGGTGGGCGCAGATGAAGATTTGTACCGCTCTGACGATTCTTTCAGTGACATCCAGTTCCGGTTCACGGCATATGCATTTTTTGCGGATGATTTTGACCAAAGCAATGTGTATGCATTTTTGCACGGAAAATCAAAGCTGACAATGAGCCGGAACAGCGGCTATTACTGGAAAATCCGGTCTATCTCTTGCAGTCCGTCACAATCGCAGGACGGTAAAAAGATACGGTATCAAATTACAATCCGCTGCGCTCCTTTCCGGTATGTCGATAATGAGGAAGTAATCACGCTGACAAGCCCCGAGAACGTGCAGAACGCAGGAACACGCTACTGCAAGCCGGTATACACGCTGCATCTAACAAGCGCAGAGGGCGCGGGTTCGATTACAGTAAACGGTCAGACGGTAGCAATCAACATCCCTGTAACAACCGGAAGCACTGATTTTGTGATTGATTCCGAAAAGCAGATTTCGTATGCCGGAAACAATGCGATTTACACCAAATACACAAGCGGTATTTTCCCGTGGATGGGCGTCGGGCAGAATTACGTTACTTTCGGCGGTATTGTCGGCAGCGTGACGATAAGGAGAAACGAGCGATGCTATTAAATGAAATGAGGTGTTATTGATGGCAAGTCAAACAATTGACCTCACAAATGAGACATGGATAAACGGTACAACGGATTTCCGAACCGGAGAATTCATACCGGATAGCCAAGCGCAAGGACGAATTATCTGCATGGAATTCTTTGACTTTCCGTCATTAGCACAGAAAATGGTCGTAAATGCAATAGGAAATTACAATCAGTACAAATATGGAATTTATTTCTACCGCGGCAGCGATTTCCTGTCAGGATCAGGATGGCAGACAGAAGAAATAGATGTCCCAGAGAGCGCAACGAGATTCCGGTTGTTTATTGGACGATATGATGAAAGCAACATATCGCCGTCTGAAATGACATCAATCACAGCCACGATAAACTATGCGCAGGAAATCAGTGTGAACAGTTGGAGCGGCTTTGTAACTGCTATGAATGTTTCTGGTGCAGTTGTTGTACTGCCGGAAAACGCTGTCTGGGATATGAACGAGATTCTGCCGTATGGTCTCACAGAGAACATCACGATTGCGTGCAAAGCGATTTACGGAAACGGCACAAGAATCAAAAATCTCAATCTTAACAGTTACTATTTCGATTACGGTGGGACGGACATCAAGTTTTTCCAAGATTTGCTCATGACTGACTGGATAGGCACAAATAAATTCTTCAATCTCAGATATGGTTCACAGTTTACAAGATGTGCAATTTCGGGAATCACGTCAAACTCTGTTGTGATTGATAATAGCAATTCGTATAATTACAGCGTATGTATTATGATTTCGTGTTCCGTGAATGTGGAAGGCTCGCACAGCTATTTTAATCTAATTAATAGCGGTTCTGAACTGAAATACTGCCGGATTGAACTGCACGGAGTAAATTCTACCGTTCCAAGCCCAGCGGGGACATCCTGTGAATATTGCGAATTGTCGCTCTATTTCCCGAATGCAGAAACAGGGTACTACGGATTCCAGATGATGTATTATCGCGGCTGTGTACTGCACGGAAACATGAAGTCTGTAACACAATGCTATGAGATTTCAGAGTGGAGCGGACAGCCGACAGTTTTTGATGTTGACATGTTCGGTGACGGATTTGTTTCGACAATACCGCAATACTTCATCCCCTGCACCGATGCGCAGTTGAAAGACCCTGCGTATCTCCGGAGCAAAGGATTCCCGATTGTTGTGAATGGTGGTGGTTAAATGACAGACTGGACAGGAGTAGCCGGACAGTATCCTGACAATCCGGAGTTTATCCCGATGCCGACATTGCTGCAAGACGAACCGTATCCTGCATGGACATTTTTACAGGATGACTTAGTGAACTACGGTTATCCGCATAATGTCTTAATACCGGATTTGGTACGAATCACGCTGAATCCGGTAAAACAGCGCGAGTATATCACAGTATACGATATGCTGTCTATAAAACCGGATTTTCTGACAAACGGGCTTGCAATCCTCTGCCCTGTATCAGCTCCGGTGCATGAGATTATCAACGGCGAGTACAGTTTGATGTTGACACATCCGATGGATGCGCTCGGAAAATGGCGGTTTATCCGTGAGAGTAACATCATCAAATGCCAAGGACAATTATTTACCATCAAAAGAGTTGAATGGAATCACACGAGCGACAACACCGGAACGGTGACGGCATACTGTGAGCACATTTTCTATCAGCTCAACGATTTGTGGATTTTCGGAAGCGAAAACCGCACACCGATTCGGTATGCGTACTGCAAAGCCGCTATGGACGGCATTATGTCCAAGTACGTCAGCTATGACGAGGGCACGATGTACCGTTTTTCATACGATTGGTCAAGTGACTGGGAATGGGGCGGCGCAAATCCGTGGACGTTCATTATTGATGGCGCAGGGCAAACGCCTGTTGAAAAGCTGATCGGCAGCGGCGGAATTATAGACGAAAAAGGCGGCGAACTTTACCGCAATAACTTCCATTTCAGCATCAATGAGCGCATGGAGAACGCGCAGGATGATGCGTTTGATCTGCGCTTCGGTGCAAACATGAAAGGCTTGCGGCGCACGGTAGACACCTCAACGCTTGCCCTGTGGCTCTCGTTGGAGGACGAGGAAACGGGCGCAGCGCTTGCCGTATCATACGCAGGATACAGCTTTCCGCTTTTCCAGTTTCCTCATAATATCGTGCGGTCGCAGACAATCCGCTATGAGCAGGATTTCTATGACTGGTTTTGGGAGAGAATGTATGCGGGCGAAGATGTAAACGATGTGCTTTTCGCACGCCTTTACGCCGATCTGATTGCGCTGTGGAAAAACAGCTGTACACCTGTCCTCTGCTACGAGGTCGATGTGCAAGACCTGAAAGACATCTATCCGGAACTGACAAATCACTATCAATACAAGGTCGGAAACAGCGGCACGATCTATGATGAACTTCTCGGCGGCAAAGTTACGCTCAAAATCACCGAGACCGAGATGGACGGCATCACAGGCGAAGTCACCAGAGTGGTTTTCGGCAGCAAAAACAGCTTTACGCGCTCTGCCGGATATCCGCTTGAATTTGATGTCGAGCCGACAGAAAGCACGTATGAGATTCCGCTGCGAGACAGCCGCGGCAAGCTGATCTTTGATAGCAGAGGAAAGCAAATCATGAGGAGGGGAACGCTATAATGGCTACAGATGTTGGAGATAGAACGTATTTATCGCATACATCGCAGGAGCTTGACGATGGTCTTGACGCAATTCCGCTTAAGGCGCTGCAGGCTGACTTGAGCGCTGAGATCAGCGCACGGGGAAAACTGCAAGATGCAACTGTGCCGCTGATCGATAAAGGAGCAAAGAATCTGCTGCAGCTGACCGGTGATAATGTCACCGGCTACGGCGTATCATGCGTGTTTGATGCAGAGGCGGGCACGATTACACTGGACGGTGTAAATTCTGACAAGAAATGCACAGGCTCGTTCAATGTTCAGGTCGCCGATCCGGTGAATATGGCGCTCACGGCGGGCAAAGGATATCACTTTATGTGTGACGGCACATCGGATGACACCTACGGCATCTATATTTACAAGGCAGGCGCAACTCCGGTGACGCAGTGGGACTGCTTCACAAATACCGATGCAGAATGGAATCCGGCATGGAGCACATCAAACGGATTCCGCCTGTTTGTCCGCAGCGGCACGGTGGTTGACAATGTGGTGCTCCGCCCGATGATCTGCACGGCGGAGGATTGGGCGATGACAGAGCAGTTTGTGCCGTTCTGCCCGAGCCTTCCGGAGCTTTACCAAATGATTCTTGCGCTTGGCGGCGGCAATCGCTCTATGAGCGCAGCACCTACGGAACAGGAGGAACAGAGATGAGTGAAGTAATAGACGCTATCTCAAAGGTCGGATTTCCTGCTGCTTGCTGCGTTTATCTTCTATGGCAGAATTTCAAACAGGATGAACAAAGGCAAAAAGAGTTGGCTGCTCTTCGCAAGGTTGTTGCAACGATGCAGAAAACTCTTGATAAAATGCAGGATGCTCAAAACGAAAACACCCGCGTTTTGCAGCATCTTGTTTCAATCGTCACTTCGCTTATCAAAACCGAAAAGGAGGAGCACCATGTTCAAACCGAGACTAACGAAACCCGAAGCGGGGAATAAGTATTACAACACAATCGCGAACGGCGGTTATTCCGGCGCGATTGTAGGCAAGCCGACAGATAAAGGATGCAATGTTCTTGCGAACTGTGTCGGCTATGCAGCAGGGCGGTTCAATGAGATCATCGGAGCACAGGGATTCACCTACTTTAAGTATCCGCCGAATGCAGAAGATTTCTATGATACCGCTGTATCACAGGGCTTGAAAGTTGGTGCTGAACCTAAACTCGGCGCGATCATCGTGTGGGCGAAAGGCAAGACATGGACTTCTGCTGACGGCGCAGGTCATGTCGCCGTCATTGAGCAGATTCAAGCGGACGGTTCAATCATTACAAGCGAATCCGGTTGGGGCTGCGCTAGTCCGTTCTGGACTACGCACAGATATAAAGGCGCAAACGGCAACTGGGGCGCTGGAACAGAATACCGCTTCCTCGGTTTCGTGTATCAGCCGGAAACTGTACCGACAAACATCATCAAGAAAGGTGACAAAGGCGCGGCAGTTGAATGGCTTCAGAAGAAACTCTATGAGCGCGGATATCTGCCGAAAGATCAGATTGACGGTATTTTCGGAAAGATTACGCTTGGCGCACTTTGTGGCTTTCAGCTTGAAAACGGTCTTGTCGTAGACGGTATCTGCGGCGATGCAACAAAAGCAAAACTTTAATAGGAGGGCATTACAATGCTTAGAGTTGAAAAGGTACGTTACAATGACGGTATGAAGAACGCTGTTCTGGATATTCAGGTCAGCACGGCGGCAGAGCTTCCGTCTTTGAATGATGTTGTATGCGGTCTGAAGATTATCGCAGGCAGTATCGCGCAGATTGTTCAGGCTGATTCGCCTACTTTCGTCACTCTGGATGATAACGGCACATGGTATCCGGAACAGTCTGACAGCAGCACAAGTTCGCTGAACGCATCTCTGTCCGCTCCCAAGAACCTCGGCGGCGAACGTGAGGAAATCGTGGAAGAACCTGTCGAAACTGAAAAGTCTGTTCTGTATCCGGATGAAATCGTAAAGGAGCAGAAAAAGGCATTTGAGGAAAGCATCGAAGAACCGGAAAAGGGCGGTGAAGATGATGACGAGTTACTTTAATCTGCTGAAATATGCCGCAACGGGAATCGCCTCTCCGGATATGACGTACTACGACAAGCTCCGCGCGAGCACGCTCATGGGCGGCGTGGTGCAAACGCTGACCGGACAGCCGCCGATGACGTTTAAGGCTGACGGCACGCCGCTGATTTCGTTGTCGATGAAAGGCAACGGCAGTCAGCAGGGAACTCCGACACCGAGTGCGCCGATTCAGCCAGAGTTTGTGGGAACTAAGACGGCGAATATCTTTTACAGCGACAGAACAATGCAGAACACGACCGCATCATCTACAATCGACCAAACAGAAGGAAGCTCAGAGTTTGTGATATCCAAATCCGTAACTAGTACCGCAGTTGCATTATCAGTTACAATCAATTTACCGCTTCGTGCAGGAACATACACGGTATCCATTGATGGCTTGTCGGTTATTGCAGGAAATCTTGACAGAATAAATCTACGAGATTCAGGTGGAGTTGTTGTCAATAACGTAATGACGGGAAGCCCACAATCATTCACGATTTCCGCGGATACAGTTGTTAATGCGGTCGTTTTCGTTTGTGACTCTACTTCTACATATACGAATAAAAAAATTCGCATAATGCTCAACTCCGGCAGCACCGCGCTCCCATACGAACCATACGGCTGGGCAGAGAAAATCACCTGCGCCGGACAGACAACCCCCGTGTACCTCGGACAGACGCAGACGGTGCGGAGAGTGAGGAAGTTGGTGCTGACGGGAGAGGAGAATTGGAGCGGATACAGCTCCGCCGCAAGCGGAATCGGTGCATCTCTACTGCTATCGGATATTTTATCTAATAGCCGCGATAACGGATTCTGCACACATTTCTCGCCACAATATTCGCCTTCACAATCCACAATCGACGGTATTACATTTGGCGCAGGAAATAGAGCAATATATATTACGTTTTCAGCAGCATCCGCATCGGCTCTTAACATTACAGATACGGCAAGTTTCAAGGCGTTTTTAGCCGCCCAGTACGCCGCCGGACATCCGGTAACGGTGTGGTATGCCTTAGACACACCGGAAACCGCAGTCGTCAACGAGCCATTGGCGAAAATCGGCACATACGCCGACGAGCTAAGCAGCGAGGATGCCGGAGTGAGCATTCCGACTGCTAAGGGGCAGAACACGCTGACCGTTGACACGCCGATTCAGCCGAGCGAAATGACGATTACTTATAAAGGATAATCACACTATTACGTCTTACTACGAAACGGAGAATTACTATGCAGTACACAAATTCAGAAATTGATAGCATAATTGCCGAAAGAATCCACAACAAGAAATATAGGCGTGTTCTTCATCTTCGGTTTGTGGACGGTATCACCTATGAACGTATCGCGGAGATTATGGAAATGTCTCCGCGCCAAATCAAAAACATTGTCAAGCGTTATTCTGCGGATATTCTGCCGGAACAGCGCATGGAGATATGTTTCTCCTGAAAATTGCATATTTACTGCACAAAAGTTGCCCTGTCACTTCATTGTGGCAGGGCTTCTTTTTTTATATACTTAAATCAGGGGAATGAACAGATGTATATTCATTTCAATGGCAATCCATGCGGTTTATCAATAGGCGATTGCGTTATCAGGGCAATCTCTATCGTGACAGGATTCAGCCGCCACAAAGTCTATGCAGGTCTATGCTTGCAGGGCTTCCCTTGCACTATATGGGGCAATTCTAACGATATATGGTCAGACTATTTGCTTTATCTCGGATTCACACGGCACAGAGTAAGCAGACGGATGACGGTATCAGAATTTGCCAAACAGCATCCGACAGGGCGGTATGTTCTTGGAACGGGCAGTCACGCTGTCGCTGTCGTTGACGGGAATATAATTGATTCGTGGTATTCCGGCAATGAAATACCGCTTTACTACTTCACAAAGGAGTGATAACATGGCATTTCCGTATTATCCGGCATATCAGCAGCCAATGTATCAGAATCAATACACGCCACAACAGCACGGCGGTTTGATTTGGGTGCAGGGAATCGAAGCGGCGAAATCCTATCCGGTATCAGCAGGACAGTCTGTTCTGCTCATGGATTCCGAAAGCAATGCATTCTTCATCAAGACTGCCGATGCAAGCGGAATGCCCTTGCCGCTCCGTATCTTTGACTATGCGGAAAGATCGGCACAGAATGCGCCTAAAACAACGCAGGAAACGCGCACAGAGCCGTCCATTGACTTATCAGCTTATGTTACACGCGATGAACTGGAAAGCCGCATAAGCGAGATTTTAGCGGCAAAACGCAATTCGGATAATCAGCAGCGAAACGATAACAGAAAGGGAGATCAAAACAATGGCAAGTGAACTGTATACGGCAATCGGAACACAAGCTGCTCCGGCACAGCAGAATCCGCGTGACGCAGCAATGTCTTTGTTGAAACAGCAGGGCATTCAAATTCCGCAAGGCATGGAGAATAACCCGTCTGCGATTCTGAATCATCTTATGCAGTCTGGACAGATACCGCAGAATCGTCTGCAAATGGCACAGCAAATGATGCAGAGGATGTTTAAGCGGTGATATGCAAAAACTCAGCGAAAATCGGTATAAAAAATACTGAAAATCGCAATGTTTTGAAGTTTTGAGCGCAAAACTTGCATCTTTCACGAAAAAGATTGAAACTATATTTTGCAAAATCGCAACAGAATGCAAACAGAATCGCAACTGTTTCAATTTGAGTTTGCAAAATGAAAGCCGCCTGTCACGGCAATGACAGACGGCTTTCGCGGGAAGTTGTGATAGCCACTACTCTTCTCCTCATACAAGAATAGTATATCACAATTTCCTTTCTTTGTCAAGTATATTTTCCGTCAGTGCGCAGGGCGGTAAAATATAAATAATTTTTGAAAGGATTTTTTTATTATGGCACTCACAGATGAAAGCGGCGGCATGAATGCAACTATGCTTATGCAGCCCGCTTATGGTATTCCGTATGGCGGCGGCTTCGGTGGCAGCTATGGAATTGGCGGCGACTTTATGTCGTGGATTCTGCTCGTTCTCATTCTCGGTGGCAGCTGGGGCGGCTTTGGCGGCTTCGGCATGGGCGGCGCAATGATGGGCATGGGTATGATGGGTATGGATTACCTCTATCCGTGGCTCAACAACTCGCAGAACATCAATGACGGTTTCCGCGATCAGCAGCTTTCTACTCAGGTGAACGGTATTCAGAACGCTGTCACAAGCGGATTCGGCGATGTTCAGCTCGGCATTGCCGGTGTGAACCAGAATATCTGCCAGACCGGAAATGGCATTACTGCGGCGATCAATGCAGCGCAGAATGCAACCGCACAACAGCTCTACTCCAATGAAATCGCAAACCTGAACCGCTCCTTTGCGGAACAGACTGCGAATATGCAGGGCTTCAACGGCACTCAGGCGGGCATTTCTGACCTGAAATTCACGGTTGCACAGGAAGAATGCGCGACAAGAAGCGCGTCCGCAATGAACACCCGCGATATCATTGATTCGCAGACTCGCGGCACACAGGCAATCCTTGACAAGCTCTGCGCTCTTGAACTTGACGGCGTAAAGGCACAGCTTGCACAGGCACAGCGTGAAAATGTCGGTCTCCAGAATCAGGTCAACATGGCAACGATGCAGGCAAGTCAGGTGCAGCAGACCGCTGATATTATCAACGGAACGTATACGCGACTTTCGCAATGCCCCGTGAGCAGCACTCCGGTATATGGCAATCAGCCTATTTTCACTTGCCCTCAGCAGCTTAATTCCGGCTGCGGATGCGGTGGCTTCGCTAACTAATTGAGGTGCGGCTATGGCAAAGTATATTACAAGTACCGATCAGAATGTGGCGTTAAACGGCACAATTCCGTTCGACATTGTATCTATTCCGTGCAATAAAGGATATGTTATTCCTATTACAACCGGAGTTCTTACTTTGAAAGGCGGCAGCTCGAACAGATTTGCACGATATGAAGTAACATTGCAAGCGAACGTTTCTATTCCGGAGGGCGGAGCGATCACGCCTATTGCGGTAGCGATCACTCTGAACGGCGTTGCTGTTCCGGATAGTGTTGCTATTGTAACACCTCTTGCGGACGGTGATGTGTGGCATGTCAACACATCGACCACAATCACAGTCTCGTGCGGTTGCTGCGTTTCCGTTTCCGGAGCGTATGTTGACGCAACGGAAGATGATGCGGCAGTAATTCCGACTCCTTCCATTTCGGTTCGCAGACGCGGTTCGCTTACTGTTACCAGAATCGCATGAAAGGAGGATGCAGTATGAACACACAGACCTACTATGAACTCAAAGAAATGCTTTGCCGTGAACTGGAAGAGATCACGCGCAAAGGTGAACTGACTGCCGGTTCACTTGATACCGTTGACAAGCTGACACATGCGATCAAGAGTATCTCCACGATCATTGCAATGGAAGAAGCAGACGGCGAATCTGAAATGTATCCGTTCTGGGACGGCAGAGCCTATCAGGGCGGCGGCGGTAGCAATCAGCGCGGTGGCGACAGATCGAATCAGCGCCGTGATTCTCGCGGCAGGTATTCCCGTGAAAATCGCGGCGGATACTCCCGTGATGATGCCCGTGACGAAATGATTTCTGAACTCCGTGAAATCATGCAGGATGCTCCGGACGAGCATACAAAAAAGCGTTTCCAGTCTTTCATTCGGGAACTGGAAAACGCATAAAGGCGGTGATTCCCCTTGATTACAGAAGCCGATTTGCAGCAAGCGATTGCAGAGTGTCAAGGGGAACGCTCCCCGAATGCGAACACATGCATAAAGCTTGCATCCTATCTCACGATACAAGATCATCTATTCGGAGTGCCTGACAGCTCCGCATCATTCTCCGCTGCGCCTGAAAGTCTACCTTGTGAGGGTATCACCTATCAATCAAATACGGACTTCTCACGCGCTGTATACGGCAAGAATGCAGATGATGTACTTGCTATCGTTGATGACCTCATGGACGCATTGCAGGCATTATGTCCGCGCTTATACCGCAATGCTATGCGGCATTTTGAAGAAGCATAAAAAAGCCGGCAGGGCGTTTGCTCTGCCGGTTCTCTTTTACTGGTTTTCGTATTCTTTCAACTTTTCGCAGATTGCATCTACTTCATCTTCGGAAAGCTGATACTCTGCAATCAGTTCCTCGCGGTCATCCGATCTCCATCCGCCGTCATACAATGCGGCTGCGCTGCTTTCGATATCCTTAATCATTTTCTATACCTCCTGCCGGTTGTCTTTTAGAAAATCTGATAATAGCATTCACATTCAGACAAGAATTTTTTAACATCTGTGCCGGACGTGTGATGTGTTCCTGCTCCTGTATTCTCGTACCAGTCGTTGAACTCGTATTCATCGAACCCGCCGTCTGCAATGCCCTGCTTGAAATTTTCGCCGATCTTCATTGCATTTTTCTCTTCGCAGTACAGACCATCAATCTTTTCGCTGTCTGTGAACGAAATCCACTTGTTACCGTTTGTTATGAGGATACCTTCATAACCGTTTGTCTTGTAAAAATAACCTTTCATTTCCTTTACCTCCTGCCTATCGACACTTTCATTGTATCATACCGGAGAGGGCTTGTCAAGCCCTTAGTCCAGTAAATCTAAAAGATTGTCAAGCCGAAAATCAACGTCAATCGTGTGACCGTCCTTTGCATCGCACAGAGAGTATTCAGTCCCCTTTGCAAAGCTCCAATCTTTATAGATGATGCAATCGTCAACCTTGACCGCATTCTGCTTTTCGAGTTTCTTAGCGATTGCATTGCGCCGTGCTTTCGTCATCGTGTACCTCCTTGCATCTGCCGCAGACCTGACCGCTGCGGCTCGGTGTGATGATTCAGATAAGGTGGATTCTTTCATAATCTGTCTGCCCGCGTCCGATTACGAGCGTTTCAAGGTATGTGCATCCGCGCTGGATTTCAGGGAACTCATAGCCTTTGAGAAAGTAAACGTGTGCTTCAAGGTCGTTGCTCCAATCAAGGTTGTAAAACCGCTTTGCGTATGCCTTTGCGAGCTTTTCAAGCTGCTGTTCTTCTTTGAATGTCGTTGTGCGTCCGCACTTTGCGTAAATCTGACCGGCGACTTTCCGCATCTCAACGATGCACTGACGCTTTGTCGGAAGAGCGAAACGCTTGCGGTCGATCATCTTGACGAAATCCTGCTTGCTTACGTTCGGGAGAGCCATGTACATCGGCTCGATGATGTTGTTGTAATCTTCAAAGCTGACTTCATAGCCTGCGATCTCCATAAATTCCTGATACATCATAGCATTTACCTCCTATTCGTTGTGGGCTTTCGCCCTTGCCTTTCCTATGGTCTTATTATAGCATATAGCTAGCTAAATGTCAAGAAAAAGAATGCACAAAGATTCGATATGATTTTTGTGCATATCGTATAGCGGGCTATATATTGACAAAAACCGTATAGCGTGTTATACTGTATGCGGGAGGTGATACCATGTCAAAGTATGATGAAAAAGCTAAGGAGCGCACAATGCGCTGCTTGAAAAAGAATTACGAGCAGTTGTGCTTTACTTTGCCAAAAGGAACAAAGGCAAAATACAAAGCTTATGCTGCTACTCGCGGAATGTCTGTTACAGAGATGTTCGCAAGGTTCATGGAAAGCGAAATGGAGCGTTCTGGATTTGAATACAAGGAAAGCGCAGACGAATAATCTGCGCTTTTTCTTTTGACATACATCATGTTGGATTCTACGAATAGAAGCCTAAATGATATCTGTCAGATATTCAATTCTATTTCAGCATGGATAGGCTCGTTATTCCAGACTTTACCGGCTCTTTGTCCTCTTTCTCTGGTATAAGTTATCCGGCAAATGCAGGATTTCAAAAGTGCATTTGTTTCCGCTGCCGGTGCATTGCTGCCGATAGCTGCAACAGTCTCGGAAAACGTCACATATCGCTCTTGAAAATCAATCGGTTTCGGCTCGGTCTCTGCGGCTTTAATCAGCGCGGCGACTTCTTTTTTCTGCTCGGCATTCTTGGCAAGCAATTTGTCAAGGACTTTGCGCGGCATTCCGTCCTCTGCATACTTCTCCCATAGTGATTCTTCTTTGCGGTCAAGGTCGAATAGTCTGCCGTAAAGTGCTTTGATATATTCAGTTTGACTGCCGGTATCTTCTCCGGAGTTGATATGCACCTGAAAATCAGACACGGCATTTTTCAGCGTTTCGGTGACTATCTGCATCATTTCGTCAATTGTGCAGGATGCTGTTTTACAATATGTCTGATTCGGGCATTGAAACCGGTCAGCGCATCTTCCGGAATATGGGCGGCGAATCATTGCCCTGCCGCATTTGCAGTATAACAAGCCGCTTAGAGGGTTCACAAGTGACTTTGATACTTTCACCTTTGGAATGTCAGAAGCATCTCTGCGCTCACGCACAGCGCTCCAAAGCTGCTCCGATATGATTGCTTCGTGCTTTCCGTCAAATAGATGATACTCTTTACTGCGCGGATTGCTTTTCTTGATTTCTCCGTCTGATACTGTTTTTACGGTTTTACGCGCTCCCCATTTGATTTTCCCGATATACAGCGGATTATCAAGCATAGAGTAAATGCAGGGCGGAGTCCATAGATTTCCTATTTTCGGCTTACTGCCTATTGCGTTCAATCTGCTGCATATCTTTGTCGCACCGATTCCGTCAGCATACAGCCGGAATATCAGCCTCACGATATCAGCTTCATCTTGAACAATCTCCAATGTCGGATATTTTATTTTCCCGTCACGCTTGAAAATTCGCTTGTATCCATACGGTTCACGGCTTCCAATATAATGCCCTTTTTCGCTTGACAAAGCCCTGCCGTTCATCATGATACGCTTGGAATACTCTAAATACTCATTTCCGCGCTTCAATTCGCGCTCGAAATAGTCTCTGTCTCTTTCGTCAGTTAAATCATATGAGTATTGCAACGTTATCACATAGGTATTAGTATACCGGAGCAGCTTTGACAGCTTTCCGATATCCTCTAAATCGCCGCGAGAAAGTCTCTGCGGCTCTACAATTAAAATAGCTTTGTATCGCGGATTCTCAATCAGGCGCAGAACTTTCTTGATTTCAGGACGGGCTTCAATGGTCTCACCGCTGACGATCTCCCGAAAGCGGTTCTGTTCCGGTATCAGAGCGCCGAGATTCCGGATGCACCATTCATCAAGCATCTGTTCATGTTTGGCTACGGTCTCGCTTACAGATAAAGCCGGATCATCAGTCCGGCTTTTGCGCAGATAAATTATAATTTCCTCTGGCTTCAATTCAGGGAGTATAAACATCATTCATCACCTCTTACTATCTTGATATCTGACGTTTTGAAGCTCTTTTCCGATTTCACTTCACTTGTATCCAATGCTTTTGTGATACGAATGGTAAGCTCCTGATCCTTATCAGGATTGAACTTCGGCATTTCATATCCGACATTCACAATCACACTCTTACCGGAAACAATATCATCAGAACGTTTTGCATATGTAAGATAGTTTGTATCAGTTCCGGAGAAATCGTCATAGGACATGCTGCATTCGATTCCGTCAAGAAACACTTTGTCCTGACACGCCCACACGAAATTTTGCGGCTTTCCTGAATTGTTCTTATAATCATAGGATACAACGAGCGTATATTTGCCGCCTGATTCCTCGATCCACTTATCATATATTGATACTTCGTAATCTTTAGAAGTCGATGTGATTTTTGCAGGCTGGCTTACAGGTGGAGTTGGCTTTCCACTTGCCCATTTATATAATGCAATGCGGATGCCGACAAAAGCGACAATAGCAACAGCAGCAATAGCCGCACCTGCTACAGCCTTTTTGTGTTTACTCTCCCATGAAAAATCGAAATTCGGTTGATCTCCGTTCTGATTCTGACCGCAGGACGGGCAAATATTATCGCTGTCATTTAGTGTATAATCGCAGTTGATACACCTTTTAGCCATATGTCACACCTCCGATTCATTCAGTAAAAGCGTGTTTACAAGCTTTTCAAGCATAATGTCTTTGCGGTCTACCTGCTCATGCAGTCGATGCACCTGCAATTCAAGGGATTCGATTGTTTTCTCAAAAGCCGCTTTCCGATCTTCATACAGCTTATCGCGGTTCTTAGCTTCTTCGCCGAGTTCTTCTACCTTAATCATAAGAAGCTCGATCAGCTTATTTTTCTCCTTAATGAACTGCCGGAGCGATTCGGCATCATCCAGACCGCTTGTGTCGCCGTAAATGTCAAGCAGAACGTCAGCAACCGGCGCAATAGAATCCTGATACCGGAACGGTTTTTCTTCTGAACCGTCAGAAAACAGCTTTTTCAGCGTTGCTTCTGATACAAATTTTCCCTGCTTTTCCATAATCTCCATGATTTGAGGAATGGAAAGCCCTTGCTCTTGCTTTATCTGCTTTAACCTTTTAATGGTCTTTCGCTTCATCTTTTCAAGCTCCATTGTGACACTCCTTTCATACTTCTGGATATTTTCGGTACATTTAAGTTGTACCGCCGATATACTTGTGAATATACCGATATACATGGTATGATATAGTTGCAAGCAGGACAGGCTATTACACTACTATATGTACCACAAACCGATTTACACGATTCACGCGCCTGTCTGCTTAGTATTTAATAGGTGGTGCGCTATGACACGGGAAGAACGCATTGACTATATTATGCAGCTATTGGAGCAGCTTATTCTGAAAGCAGAGCATCCAGATAGCCCTGCAAACGAACGAGCTTATCATCCGGCAACTGATTGACTTTCTTTTCAATTACGCTCCTGATTTCGGAATCAGGGGCGTTTTTCTGTCTCATTTCTTCGACAGTTTGCTTCAAATCATGAAACATTGTCCTGCCGAGGAGATAATCAACCGAGATATTAAGATGATCGGCGACTTTGACAAGCACATCCGCTTTCGGGAGTGTACCGTTCTTCCATCCGGTCGCCGCTGCGTTTGATAATCCGATAGCTTTACAGACCGCATTCGGGGAAGTCCCCTGCTTTTGGCATTCGCTATAAAATACTTCCCAAAATGCAGAGTTTCCGGTTTCTTGTTCGTCAGAATCTTCCCATCCCATAAGATACCGCGTTGATACTCCGGTCGCCGCTGCGACCTTTTCAATAACATCAATCGGAATCTTTTTAGTTTCTCCGGCTGCATATCTTTGCAAAGCAGACTTTGATACTCCCGTGATATGTTCTAGTTCTGCAAAGGATATTCCTTTATCTCTTATCGCTTTACTAATTCTATCTGCTCTATTCACCATTTTTCTCACCTGCCTTTCAATAGTATTATAACATGGATTTCCGAAAAAATCAATAGGCTTTCTAAAAAAATCTCGAAAAAATCCCGAAAAAGGGTTGACAAATGAAAAAATATGTGCTATACTAAACTCATCCCGAAAACGGGACAGAGAGGAGGTGGAAACGTGGTTGACAGAAATCTGCTCAGAGGAGCGATTGCAAGAGCCGGACTGACGCAGGAAAAGCTTGCAGATGCTATCGGTATCAATAGCAACACGCTCACAGCAAAGATGCTCGGACGTTCTTATTTTGACACGGAAGAAATCGACAAAATCTGCGAAGTGCTTTCTATCACCGACAACAACGAGAAAGCAGATATTTTTTTAGCACCGCCGTCCCGTTTTCGGGATACTAAAGCGAATGCGGGAAAGGAGAATGCAAGTGAACGAACTGAAACTGTTTGAAAATCCGGAGTTTGGAAACGTCCGGACACTGGAAACCGATGACGGCAAGGTGATGTTCTGCGGAACGGACATTGCAAAAGCGCTCGGTTACACAAATCCGCAGAAAGCTATTCGTGACCACTGTAAA